>ERZ773162.66-NODE-66-length-131994-cov-61.667308_pt1 | contig 131994 bp, 98 predicted proteins | sample MGYA00511113_ERZ773162 | MGnify/ENA primary metagenome ERZ773162 (study PRJEB29015, sample SAMEA2737807) | human gut metagenome | biome: human gut; feature: human-associated habitat; material: faeces | place: China | collected 2012 ... | reverse complement strand
AAGACGCAAGCAAAGCGCTGCGGATGCTGGGTGCCGCAACCCGGGCAGTGGCACGCCGAAGGCGTGACGGAGAGGTTATCCCCTAAATTTGGAATGAATGTTATCCTGCCCCTGCGGCCATACTTCCGGTGAAACTGAAACGAAACCGGAGGGTAGGGGATGTACAACAAGGTTGAGCTGTGCGGCGTGAACACCGCCGAACTGCCGATACTGTCCGAGCAGGAGAAGCGCGACCTGCTTACCCGGGCGCGGGCCGGGGACAAAGAGGCCCGCCAGAGTATGATAGAGGGCAATCTGCGGCTGGTGCTCAGCGTGGTGCAGCGCTTTTCGCAGCGGGGCGAGAACATGGACGACCTGTTTCAGGTGGGGTGCATCGGGCTCATCAAGGCCATCGACAACTTCGACCCGGCCCAGCAGGTGCGCTTCTCCACCTACGGTGTGCCGATGATCATCGGCGAGATACGGCGGTTCCTGCGGGACAACAACGCCCTGCGGGTGAGCCGCAGCCTCCGGGACACGGCCTACCGGGCCATGCAGTCCCGCGAGGAACTGGAAAAGCAGCTGGGCCGTGAACCCACCGTGGACGAGATCGCCCGGAAGACCGGTCTGTGCCGCCGCGAGGTGTCGGCGGCACTGGAATCGGTGGTGGAGCCTCTGAGTCTTGAGGAACCGGTCTACGCCGACGGCGGCGATGCGGTGTACGTCATCGACCAGGTGCGCGACCCCGACGGCGAGGACAGCTGGATCAGCGGCCTGCAGTTCCGCCAGACCGTGGCGGGCCTCACCCCGCGCGAAAAGCGCATCATGGAACTGCGCTACCTCAAAGGCAAGACCCAGATGGAGGTGGCCCGGGAGATCGGCATCAGCCAGGCACAGGTGAGCCGGCTGGAAAAGGCGGCGCTGGAGCAGTTCCACCAAATGACATGACAAAGCGGCGGTGTCTGGACACCGCCGCTTTCCGCTAACGAGGCTTGTGGTATTTTTCCCGGGTGGCCGCGCCGCCCCGCAGATGGCGCTCGGCCTTGTTTCGGGCCAGCACCATCTGCACCTGCCGGAACAGCTCCGGGCCTACCGTCCGCAGCCGCACCGATACGTCTTTGTGTACGGTGGACTTGCTGCAGCCGAAAGCCCGCGCTGCCGCCCGCACGGTGGCCCCATATTCCACGATGTACTCTCCCAGCAGCAGCGCCCGCTGTTCCGGATCACCTTTCATGACTGCTCCCTCCCGCCAAAGTGTGCTTGTTCCAGAATATGTGACCCGGCGGGCCGATATACCGCCGGGGGCTTGACTTTTGGCGGAGAGCGGCTATACTGAAAGCGGACATGAAAACAGGGGCGCCGTGAGGCTGAGATCTGCTGGAAGCAGAGACCCTTGAACCTGATCCGGGTAATGCCGGCGTAGGTAGTTTGCGGAAAGGTCCCGATTTTCACAAACAGCCCGTGCGCCTGCCAACAAAAGCAGGCGTATTTTTGTTTTTGTGTACTATTATTATGAGAAGAGGAATCCTCATGTCGAAATCCTACTCCAAGACCCGGGTGCTGGTGGAGTGCGCGCTGATGGTGGCTATCGGCACCGTGCTGGCCAACATCAAGATCTTCACCATGCCCAACGGCGGCAGCGTCACTCTGCTGAGTATGCTGCCCTTCGTGCTCGTCTCCTTCCGCCACGGCGTCAAGTGGGGTCTGTTCACCGGTCTGGTGAACGGCTGCCTGCAGATGCTGCTGGGCTTCTGGGCTCCCCCGACGCCCACCTTTATCTACTTCCTCGGCGAGATCCTGCTGGACTATCTGGTGGCCTTTATGGCTCTGGGTACCGCAGAGTTCTTCGCCCGCCCCTTCAAGAACCGGATGGTCGGCGTGGCCGTCGGTACCGCCATCGCAGGCTTCCTGCGCTTCATGTGCAGCTTCCTGTCCGGCGTCCTCGTCTGGGGCAACCTGAATGAGGGTCTGAGCGCCTGGACCTACAGCCTCGTGTACAACGCCAGCTATATGCTGCCGGAGACGCTCATCACTGTGGTGGGCGCTGTGCTGCTCATCAAGGCAGCACCCCAGATCTTCGACCGTCAGTACACCAAAGCCTGAGTTCTCCTGGGTGCAAGTCCCGCCGGAGGCAGAAATGCACCCGGCGGGACTTTTTTGCACGAATTTGAAAAAAGCTGTTGACAACTCTCCTTTCAGCTGGTATAATAACACACGTCGTCAGGAACAACACAGGCTATGGGGGATTAGCTCAGCTGGGAGAGCGCTTGCATGGCATGCAAGAGGTCAGCGGTTCGATCCCGCTATTCTCCACCAAAAAAGCACTGTACTTCGTTTGAAGTATGGTGCTTTTCTTTTTGCTTTCTTGGAGGTCACACTGAAAATCAGCCAAATGCCTGATTTTGCAGGCGCATGGACGGCAACCCCCAATTCTTGCTGTTTCGTTGTTTTTGAAAATGCTTGTTCGATGCCCGACTGTTTTGCAGGCAGACGTATCACTCCCCCTCAATGTAAGGAGTGAGATCGAAGTTGAACGAGATGTTGATCTGATAGCCGCGATAAACGTCTACCCTGCGGATCAGCTGGTTGACAACCATCTTCTTCGCTTCAAAGTTGGCACTGTCGTACAGGTCAGCATAGGAAATCAGCTCATCATAGAGCCTCGACACTTTATCCATCAGCTCTGCTGTTCTCTCCAGTTCCTCACTGGCAGATTCACAAAGGTCTTCCAGTTCCTTGAGTTTCTCTTCTTGCTCTGTAATCATTTCGGCAAGGGTTTCTCTCGGCAACACACTTTCGCCTTTGATGCAGGCTAAAATTTCGGCTTTCAGAGAAAGCAGGTCTTTCTCGGCCTTGTCTCGCTGCGTTTGCAGGTCTTGCAGATGATTCTTACGTTCCGTGTTTTCTTTTTCATAGCGTTTTGTAACGATCTGCTCTTTTGGGATACCCCTCATCTTGGAGAAAATCTGGCGGACAGCTTTATCAATGATCTCATCCAGAATGTGGACGGTATATCCCGTCTGCCCGGTGCAGTTGGTCTGCTTGCGGAGCTTTCCGTAACAGGTATAGCGAATACGCAGCGTATCGTCTAATGAACCATCTGCCATTTTTCGCCATTTCCGGCTGCTGGTCAGTTCCAGCTTTGCACCGCAGTGTCCGCAGTAAGCGTTGCCGGAAAGCAGCGACTTCCCATGGATGTTCAAAGGAAGGCGATTTTCGACTTCCGCAGTTGAGCGTACAGAACGTTCATTCCGAATGCGCTGTGCGTTTTCAAACTGTTCCTGCGGGACAATCTGCAAATCGGGCATCAATTCTGACCGTGCATCCCCACAACGAAGAACGCCGGTGTAGGTCAGGTTTTGTACCATCCCCCGAATACTTGACGGGTGCCAGCACTTTCCAGACCTTGCACGATAGCCAGAATTGTTCAGATAGGTGGCGATGTGCTGCGGACCATAGCCCTCATACACATACTTGTCAAAGACGATCCGCACTACGGCAGCTTCCTGTTCGTTGATGTGCAGTTCGTAGAGTTCGTGTTTGCGCTTGTTGATACGCCCACTCCGTACAAGGTCATAGCCATAAGGCGCATTTCCGCCCTTGAAGTGACCTTCTTCCACAAGCTGGCGCAGACTGGTGCGGGTTCGGACGGAAGTTTTTTCGCTCTCGCCGTCTGCCTGCCAGAAGCGGATGTAGTTCAGCAGTTTGTCGGTGTGGTTGTCGAAACGCTGCTCACCCTCTTGGGTACTCCATACCCGGATGCCGTTCCGTACAAACCATTCCACAACAAAGGGAGTTTCATCTGCGATACGACCGATACGGTCGAACATGAACACCAGCAGAATGTCGAACTTGCCCTTCCGTGCATAGTCCTTGATGATTTGCAGCTTGTCGCGGGCGGCAGCCCGGACTTTGTGGCCCGATACGCCTTCTTCCTGTTCCTCATGGACGATGACCCAGCCCTTCGACTCAGCGAATTTGTGGCAAGCCTTTCGCTGCATGGGCTGGTCAGCTTCATGGTTGGAATTGAAATCCACCTGCTTATCGGTGGAAACGCGGTACAAGCAACAGACACGGTTGTTGTTTTCTGTCATTACAAATTCCTCACTTTCATAACAAAAGTGGGGACAGACTTTATTCCGTTGTCAAAGAACATCCGGCAATGGTTCGGCTTGTAGCACCGCCCGTTACCGCACTCAGTATAGCGTTTGATTCTGCATTCGTCCATGATGTCAACCTACCTTCTTCGTGTAGCTGGTGGCAAGCAGGATGTTCCGAATGCGCTCAAATGCTTCCGGGTTGGGTTCTTTGGAAAAACTGAAAACGACAGGATAACCGTTGATTACATGATATTGCTGGTCGGCATCACTGTCAGCCGCAGGAAGGTTCTCTGCGACCTGAGAAAACTTGTCGATCATTGTAGTGCCCTTTCTTTGATTTATCAGAATTTCATCGGCAGGGCATCCTTGCGGCACTTGCCGTTGTAGGCCGTATAGATGGGGAAAACGTATTTTTTCCATCCGGGCAGTTTGGCAGGATTATCCATACCGCTGCGATAAATCTCCATGGGGTGAACGCTGCGCAGCGCACGGATCAGCCGTTCCTCGCTGAACTCACCGTGATACAGTTCCACAAAGTGCATCATGCCCCGCAGGACAGATGCCCGGAACGAATCAGGCTTGCCCTCCCATGCGGCCACGATCAGCCGCAGGGCCTCGCAGTAAATTTTCTCGCCCATCTGGTTGTACAGCTTGAGCGCAGTGCCCACGCAGCTGATGCGGTAGTCACTCAGCTGTAAGCTGTCATAGTTGAAGTCCAGACCCACCCGGTTGGTGGCTGCGAGAAATGCAACGGAAGGAGCATCCTCGCCCACGACCTTGGCACGGAGCTTGATGCCCACTGTCAGCGGTGCGGCGTGACCGTTCTGCTCTGCGAAGAACAGGGCTTCCTGCTGCATCGTCAGACCCGTATACACCTTGCAGAGAATCGGGAGGTCTTTGCCACCGTTGCGCAGGATACGCGCTTCAATGGTGTGCTGGCCGTCCGTTACATAATACCGGCCATTGCGAAAGCTGACCTTCGGCTCGTTCGCCGTATATTCGTTGAAGTCTTTGGCGATCAGCTCAACGCGCTTGCGCTGGATGCCCCGCTGGTACAGCTCACGAGGATAGATCAGCTTACTGCTGTGAATGACCATCATCTGGTACGGCAGTGTGATATGAAAGGAAGCGGAGAAGTTATCCGCAGTGTTTTTCAGGCGCATCTCATTTCCTCCTTGATTCGCCAGATGTATTTTTCAGCTTCTTCCAGAATCTCAGCGACCTGCTGCTTACGCTTCGGGATGGTGAGCAAGGTGGGATTAAAGGTAAAGCTGTATTCGAGCCGCTGAATCATCGCATGAACAGCAGACTGTAGTTCGGTGTACATCATCATTTCCTCCACGCTCCCAGCGTCCTCAAAGGACGACTTGATGGGCGTGTAGGGATAAGATGGGTGGCTTTCCATCCACCACTTCAGGAGGCGCGTAAGCCGCCTGAGAGCGGATGATCGGTTTGAGCTTTTGAATGCTGCCCATCGGATTCAGAGCAAGACTGATGGTGCCCTCGATGGTTCCAGTGGGCAAATCAACCATTACATCGTCACCGACTTTGTAGCCGTTTTCTTCCTGTACAGTGGTACACTGCTCCTTTTCTTCATCCGTCAGGTAGCGGTCGGACTGGATCATCAGGGCGATATACTTTTCCACCTGCGCCCATTTCAGGTTGATTTTCTGGTAGTCGGGGTAATGGTCAAATTCCAGACCCTTCCAGTCGTGATTCACAAAGCCCCGGCTTCCATCCAGAAAATCGTGGGAATGCCCACCGATGCCGTACTCCTTTGCCAACGCCTTGGCACGGAGTTTTCGGCCAGGCTGGGTCTGGTACAGTGCCATAATGCGTTGCTTGCCACCTGCAAACCCTGAACCATGCTTACGCAGTTCGTTCTCGATTTCAGCCTGCGACAAAACAAAAGCGGAGGGCGATTTTTCGCTCTCCGCTTGGTCGATGGATTCAATTTGTTTGGCTTCGGTGGGAATGTTCGCATCCAGAAAACTTAGCTGTAGATCAGCTCCGTCATCACCAGTTCCTCTGCCTGCGCTTTCAGACTGTTCATGTGCTGCACCCACATCAGTTGGTTCTGCGCTTTGTCCGGGGTCGGGGTCTGTTTCAGAAGCTGCTCCATGGTCTGCTGCATCCGGCTCTCTGCTGTCTGCTCCACTTCCATTAGGTGCGGGTACAGGCTCCCGTTCAGGAGCATCGTGTTGTACAGCACCGGGCGATGGTTCATCAGGTACGTCCGGCGCAGCCTGCCGTACTTGCCCAGCGGCTTCCGGGGCTGGTTCAGGATCAGGTTCGGGAGCTGGTAGTCCCCGACGGTCGAGTAGGTCACGTTCCTGCTGTTCGTATTCATATTGGCTCCTTTCTGCATTGCGGCGGCGAATGGTGGTTTTTACAGTGCGCTCGATGTTCCGCAGCACCTCCCGGCTCATGTCGCTGACGGCTGCGCCGAGGGCAAAAACGGCATCCGGGGTGGAAAAATCGTGGATAGCTTGGAAATCGTCCTTGTCGAACCAGCCTGTCGGCTCAAAGCCGCAGCGTTCCAGCAGCGTGTAGGTGACGCTGATGGCGGCGGCGGACTTGAACTGCATCTCCACCCCGGCTTCATCATAATCCATCAGGAGCGTGCCGTCAACGATGGCACGAATGTCCTCGCCGTTGTTGTCCCAGTAATCCGCCACCAATTTTCCGGCAACATCCGCAAGCTGCTGGCTGACACGCTCTCCGCTGATGCCGTAGGTCTTGCTCAACATCTCCGAAACCGGCTGCACCAAATCAGGGCCGAGCTGCCACACCTCCGGGTCACGGGAATTGCGGCGCACCCCGGTGTCCGACACATCGAAAACGTAGTGCAGGCGAGGGAATCCGCTGGATTCGTCCAGCAGAGCAATGCCCTTGGCACCCCGGCGCACATAACGGTTCATCCGGGTGTTCCAGATGTCAAAATCGGCGCAGGCGGTGGCATCCGGGCGCTGGGCATAGATCATCAGCTGGTCTGCAAAGGGGTACTTGTACAGCCGGGATGCGGTGGTCAGGTAGTCCGTCCAGCTTTCCCAGTACCGGGTCAAGCCGTTGGCTGTGCGCTGGGCAAGGGCGAGATATTCTTCGGTTTTGCTTGGCATAGCGTTCCTCCCTTCAATCTCGTTGTAAACAAAAAAGCGAGCGGCCTTTTCAGGTCACTCGCTTATGGAATCTATGGTAGTTTATAGCATGAATGGAAGTATTCTATCAAGCCCACTTTTTGCGGGTTATGAAAAAATTTCGGAACAATGCCCTATGACATTATCTCAGTTGACAATCATCGACAAACTGGGAATTATTTAATTCTCTGTGTACCTAATTGTAATTGTTCAACTGTTATTTTTGCTTTATTGTCATCTTCCTTTTGAAGATTTTCTATTTCCGAACCCCGAATAGCCAAAATGATTTCGTCCCCCACCTGTAAATCATCAAGTGTTATATCTACAACATCTTGTGTATCATAATTACAATAAATCATAGGAATTTGGGAACAATCAATAAGGCAATCATCCCCTAAAACACCTTTTCCTACGGCGGACAAAAACCGCATATCCGAGCTGTTTAAGTCTGCATACCGGTCATTGGCCGCAATACGGTCTTCCATCTCGATAAAGTTATAAAATAAATCTGTTAACTGGTCATTGATAATCTTTGTACACAACTACTTCTCCTGTCTGTCTTAACGGACCTTCTCAGCATCCCACTCCATTACGGATCCGGTCGCTGCATCAATCGTGAATTCGTATTCCGTTCCACCGTAGATGATCTTTCCTTCGTATTCCGGACGTCCGTCATCATAATCAAGCTTCCATTCGTAGAGATCCTTGTCCGTTGCTCCGCTTACACGGTCAAGGGCTGTTTTCTTTGCATCTGCCTCACTGACCGTAACGTTCTTGCTGTCTGCTCCCATCGTTTTTTCTTCATATGCGGAGCTGATGATCTCTCCGGTGTCTGTCGCAATCTCATAGTCATACTTTGCACCGCCTGCATACCATTCAATGTCATATACCTGACGTCCGTCTTCATAGTCAAGCTTTGACTTGGTGATCGTTGCATCCGCTGCCTTCACTCCGGCATGCTCCAGTGCGATCTTCTGTGCTGCTGCTTCATCCACGGTTCCGGTACCTGTTGCATTCTGTGCCGGAGCAGGGGCAGCGGGGTCTGCCGTCTCCGTCTGTGTCCCGGAAGCCTGCGCATTCTGTTCTTGGCTGCTCATTTCCATGACAGCTCCTGTCTCTGCATTGATCGTGTAGGCGTAGGCATACTCTCCGGAAGTAAATTCCACCTTATAGCAGGCCACTCCCGCCACCTCACTTAAGGTCGTGGCTGAAATGTCTGCATCTGCCGCTACAATATCCGCTGCTTTTAACGCCGCTTCCTGTGCCTCCTCCATAGGGATCATCTGTGTCTGCTCCTGGCTGCTTTGCTGCGGAATACTGGCTGCCGCATTATCTCTGCATCCGGTCAGGGTCATTGCAAGTGCAAATGCCGCTCCGATAAAAATCCATTTCTTTCTCATATTCTTTCTTATCCTTCCTATCAGATTGGAATGTGTAAAGTGTAGCCGATATCCTGCCAGATCACAAGTGAAATTTTTGTGTACAGGGTATATACGATTTGTCGAGTTCAGTATACCACACCGAATCCCATTGTAAAAGAGCCTATGTACGCCGCCCGCAGGCGGCAAAATTCAGTCGAGCGGAAATTCCAGCTCGGCAAACTCCGCATCGGTCAGCAGTTTCAACTTTTCGATAACACCCTCCGACAACTCCCGCAGGGCAGTCTCATCGGGCATCAGGTAGCACTGCATGAGCCGCAGTTCGTGGATAAGCTTCTGCCACTTTGCCTTTCGGGTCATGGACAAAGATGCTCTTACCCGCCGCGCTGATTTCCGCTGCACGGACGGAGTGGGGAATCGTCTGACCGAACACTTTGATGTGCTTTCCGTATGCCTGCCGGATTAGCGTGTCGATTTGTCGGCCATAGTTGGTGCGGTTATCTGTCATCGTCAGCAGGATACCTTCGATTTTCAGCTTTGGATTGATCTGCCGATGCACCTTGTTGATGGTCTGCAAAAGCTGTTCCAGACCTTTCGCGGAAAGGTACTGTGCCTGTACGGGTATCAGAGCAGTGTCTGCCGCCGCCAGCGCGTTAATGGTCAGCATCCCAAGGGAGGGAGTGCAGTCCAACAGAATATAGTCATAGTCCTGCTTTGCACTGTCCAAGACTTGCTTCAGCATTTTTTCCCGGCTCATGGTATTGACAAGGGCAACTTCCAGCCCTGCCAGCTCAATGTTGGCCGGGATGAGGTCTACACCCTCTGCATGGTGCAGCACACCTTCACCGGGCGGAATGCACTGGTCGTTCATGGCTTTCTGCATCAGGGTAGAAAGAGTAGCGGGCAGTTCGTCCGGCTTCTGCCAGCCCATACTAATGGTGAGTGAACCCTGCGAGTCAGCGTCTACAAGTAGGACCTTCTTACCCTCGGCGGCAAGACCGACACCCAAGTTTTCACAGGTTGTTGTTTTGCCAGTGCCTCCCTTTTGGTTGACAATGGCAATCGTGGTTGCTTTTTTGGAAATTTTTATCACCCCCGTTTCGCTAAATCGTGGTTGGTCTGATTCTGATAGTAAAGCTGCATGGTGGTCGGTGCGTTGTACAGAGAAGCGAGCAGGTATTGCTTCATGTTCCTGATTGGGCTGCTGTTCTCTGCAAGGCACTTCAACACAAATTTGATGTGGTCGGCGTTCAGCTTCATAAATCGGCTACGCACTACCTTGGCAGGGCGGTCATCCCCGGCAATCCGCAGCATCTTTCGCTTGGTCGCACAGTTGTCCACCAGCAAATCAACGATCTGGTAGATGATGTCCTCGTCATCCGGGCAAAGCCGGAGAAGAAGCTCGACCTCCAAGGACTGAGAAAAATATTCTTCCAGTTGTTCGCGCTGGCTCATCCCGTCTGTTTCTTCCGAATTGAAGGGATAAGTCTCATTCATCTCAGTATTATTCTTATCAGTCTTATTACATCGTGGTTTTGCAGGGTCTTGACTTGTGCTTTTGAAGCCTCCAGATTCGTGATTTTCACGATTCTGGAATCGTGCTTTTGAAGAATCTGCCGAAAAGTTTTTCACATACACCAAACTTGGCTTTCCTTGCCCTCTGCGTTTTCGTTCAATCAAACCAAATTCTTCAAGCTCCCGTAGCAACTTGGTTGCTTTGTTGTCTGCGCAACACAATGCCCTCTTGACATCCTCGATCGTGAAGATGATGAACACCCGGTTCTGCTTGTCCAGCCAGCCGTTTTTCACCGACAGGCTCATGCGGTCCAGCAGGATACCATACAGGGTTTTGGCATCCGTGGACAGGCTCTGGAACCGCTGCTCCTGAAAAAGAGCCTTTGGAATTCGGTAGAAGGAGAAAAGCTCTCCAGCCTGTCCGTAGAAGTAGTCAAGGGTCATGCGGTTGGTTCATGGATAAAAAACAGCAAAAATACATCGGCATCGTTGAGAAAACCTCCTTGTCAATACTTTTGGGGAAAATAAAAAGCGCAACTTTGATGTGTAAAATCAAAATTGCGCTAAGTAAGCTGTCAGAAAAAAACTTTTCTCGTAAATGACCTTCTCTCTGAGCAAAACCCATTGACACACTTAAAAATTGGGTGGTAAAATTGCCTTGTAGGCGGAGCATGATTCCTGGAAGCAGGATGCAGCTGTGAACCTTTTTGGCGGATAGAACGTATCAACGCGATATTAAGCCCGTCCCCACACTTTCGTGTGGGGGTGTGTTTCGATACCGTTCGGGAGAGCGCTTGCATGGCATGCAAGAGGTCAGCGGTTCGATCCCGCTATTCTCCACCAAAAAAGCACTGTACTTCGTTTGAAGTACGGTGCTTTTCTTTTTGCTTTCTTAGAGGCTGCATCGAGAATCAGCCAAATGCCTGATTTTGCAGGCGGACAGATTACTCCCCCTCGATGTATGGGGGGAAGCCGAAGTTGAACGAGATGCTGATCTGATAGCGTTTCATGATAAGCGGTTCTTTCGGGATGCAAAAAAAATAGCCGTCAGCTTCAAAGACCTCTTTGAAGCTGACGACTGTGATGATACAGACACTATTTTGCGCTGCAAAAGGCTTGTTGGGAACACCCAAAAATCCGTGAACTGCATCCGCTGGACGGAGACCAAGACATTATTACGGTTCAATAATATTGAAGGTCTTTTCAAACTTCGAGGCGTACGCCAGCAGGCGTTTCAGGACGGTGGCATCGCCTGTGATCTGAACTTGTCCTGCCTGCTGACCGGTCATCAGGGCAAACAGCTGGAGCCGCTTGCAGGTGACAGACGCCTGCGCATCTGTACGGTTTTCGCCCGGATAAGCCAGCAGTACGCCGTTTTTACGGGTGACGTAGAACTGTTCGTTCTCATCTGTCACGTTCAGATTCAAAGTAAGGTCATCGTTCTGTGCAGCATTGCCATCCGACAGGATCGCGATATAATCCAGCAGCATGGAAACCGTCATCGCCCGCATACTGTTGGTGAGGCCGTTCGCTGTGCGGGCGCGGCCGGACAGATTGCCACTCCGCAATTCGGCTGCACCCATCAGGTAGACATTGCGCCAGGCGCCGGACTCCGCCTGATAGCCCAGCTGTTCGAGCGCGTCTGCGCAAAGATTGCGCGCCTTCTGGTTGGTGGGGTCGGCAAACACCAGCTCCTTTGTGATCTGGGCGACCCACTGATATTCGCCCTTGTTGTAGTCCTTTTTCGCCCTGAGCAGAACGGCATTGGTGCTGCCAAGATACTCCACCAACTTTTTCGCTGTTTCGCTGGGAGGGAGCGGGTCCAGATCGACGGGGTTCGCATCGTACCAGCCCAGATATTTCTGATAGACCGCCTTGGAATTATGCGACAATGTACCGTAATACTGGCGGGTATACCAGACCTTTTCGAGTGCGTCCGGCAGAGAGATCATGGAAGAGATCTCAGTGGAAGTATAACCCAGATTCATGTAGTGCAGGGTCTGGTCGTGGATGAACTTATAAATTGCCGCCGTGTTGAGCAGATACTCGTGGATCTCCTCGCCCCAGTGCGGCCAGTTGTGGCTCTGAAAGACCACATCGGTCTTGTCGCAGAACTTCTGATCTGCCTCGATGATGTATTTTGCCCAGTCGTTCGCATCCCGGACCTGCGCACCGCGGAGAGTATACAGGTTGTGCAGCGTACCGGTGCAGTTTTCTGCCATCCAGAGGGCGCGGTACTTCGGAAAATAAGCGTTCATCTCTGCGGGCGCTTCTGTACCCGGTGTGAGCTGAAATTCGATCTTTAGCCCATCGATGGTCAGTGCAGGCGTATCCGAACCGATTTCAAAGGTCGGCGGAATGAGTGCCACCTGACCGGTGGATTGCCCCATGCCGATGCCGATCGAGAGCGCGCCCTTCGAGCCTTTTTCCAGCACCGTACCATACTGATATTGCGCGCGGCGCGCCATGGCGATGCCTGCATAGACATTTTCGCTGATGGCGTGTTTCAGGAAACCTTCCGGAGCAAGAACGACCGTCTTTCCAGAGGCAAGCTGCTGCTCGATGGAAAGGCTGGAATCTGCCACATTGTTCCGGTCGATCGCACCTTCTGCACCGCCGAAGTGATCCACATGGGAGTGGCTGTACAACACAGCCTTGACATCCAGCGTGCCGAAGCGTTTTTCCATCAGAGTTTTGGCTGCCTGCATATTTTCCCTGCACATCAGCACGTCAAAGATGATCCAGCCGTTGTCAGTGCGGATGAAGGTCGCATTGGACATATCAAACCCGCGTACCTGATATATGCCGTTGCAAACCTCATACAGTCCGGCTTTTGCGTTGAGCTGCGTATTCCGCCACAGGCTTGGGTTGACCGTATCCGGCGCATCGCCGCTCAGGTCGCCGTAGCTTGGCAGATCCCATGCCGTCGTTCCGTCATCGTTGTAGATGATCGTTTCTTCTGCGTTGTCCAGCATTCCGCGCTCAGCATTGCCAAATTCCCGCCGGTCGGAAAAATCCAGCTTGCTGTACCATTCCGCATTCTTCTCGGCAGTCAGGGGCGTTGCATCCTGTGTTGTTCCCGGTTTCGCCGGGTCGCTGAAAATATCGGTAATAAAATTCAGACCGTTTTCAGACTCACTTCCGGCTGCATGAGCAGACAAGGATACTCCGCACGCCAGCATTGTGGCGGCTGAGGTGGAAATAAAATTTCTGCGGGTCATCTTCATTGCGGGGTTCCTCCTTTTACTTTCACATAGGATCTCAGATCATCTTACATCGACCGTAGGTGCCTGCCAGTTGTTTAGCGTGTTCCAGTCCGGTTTATAGATGCGCAGGAAGAGATGGAAGCCGCCCTTTGCGATGGGGAGCCAGTTTGTTGTATCCTCCGGGGCATCCGCAGAGAGGATCACATCCACAGAGCCGTCGGCATTGGGCGTGAGACCCGAGCGGTCATTCACGCAGTAGCGGCCGATGGGATTATCGATCAGGAAATCGTCATCGCCGTAAGCCGTTACCGACCAGAATCCGTTGTCCACCGTCGGCGGAAAACTGGTAAAATGCAACTTGTAGGTTCTTTTTCCGGTCAGGGTATTGCCGCTGCTGTCCACCTCAGTCTTGGGGTAGATGGCGATATCCGTTGTGTTCGCGCCCAGTCCGATCAGAGCTACCATCGTCCGGTAGGTATATTCGGTGCCAAAATCGCCAATGGGGTCTCCATAGTAGATCCACTGTCCCATCTGCCGGGCATATTGTGTGGCTTGTTCGGTCAGCTTGCTCTTGAGCTGCAACAGCATCATTTTCCAGCGCAGCGTCCCGCCCAGACCAAGCAGGCTTTCATCGAAGGTCTCTCCCGGCCCTACATGGAGCGCTGCGAGCCTGCGGAGCAGCGCGGCATCTTCTGGGGCGGGCGGGTTCAGCACCATCAGATCATTCGCCGTGTCAAAAAATTCTTTCGGAGTCATTGCCAGAACTTTGTTCACCGGAATAAAGTCATTTTCCGGTACATAGCTGCCCTTCGGAGGTACATAACTGCCCGATGTATACATCGACAGCGGCATCAGCTGCATCTGCTCCTGGATCGCATAGACATTCGGCAGGTCTTCTGCTCCAGAGAGAACGATACGGGCGATCGTCCAGACGGTCGTTGTAGGAACTTCGATCTTCCGGACACCTCCTGGAAGCGTTCCCTGCCAGCTGGAGCGGACGATCGCATAGATGCCCGGTTCTTCCAGAACGGCTGCTGTATTCGTCCACGCATCCAGAACCTGAACATTGAAGAAGCGGTCGGTCGCCGGAACGACATAAATCATCGGTTCCTCCGAAAGATCCAGCCATGCCTGTGTGTAGATGGTATCCACATTGGGCGTCACCACCGTGCGGAAAGATAGTATCAGTATAGCAGATTTTCTGCATTGTGGACAGCTTATCACATACTTCTTGGGATTTGTGGGATGAAATCCTAAGGAGTTCTTAAGAAGGCGGCCATTTTGCCTCTTGCGGAGCGGGGCGGGGGAGAGTATTCTTATAGAAGAATACACAGGAAGTGAGGGTATCCCTATGCACAAAAAAGTTTTGGTATGTCTGCCCCTGAACGACACCCACCGCGCCGCGCTGGAGGCATCCGTGCCGGAATTTGAATTCCGTTTCAACGCACTGGACGATGTCCACGCCGAAGATGTGCTTTGGGCCGACATCGTGCTGGGCAACGCACCGGTGTCGATGATCAGCAAGAACAAGCACATCGAGTGGTTCCAGTCCAACTCCGCCGGCCCCGACGCCTATCTGAAGCCCGGCGTCCTGCCCGAAAACTGCATGGTGACCAACGCCACCGGTGCCTACGGTCTGGCCATCAGCGAGTGGATGCTGGCCATGTGGTTGGGCATCCAGAAGGATATGTTCCTCTACCGCGACCGCCAGAACCAGCGCCAGTGGGCTCCCATCGACCGCCCCGTGAGGGGCATCACCGGGGCGCGGGTGCTCTGCGTCGGCATGGGCGACATCGGCTCCAACTTCGCCCGCCGCGCCCATATGCTGGGCGCTGAGGTGGTGGGCGTCCGCCGCACGGTCCACCCCGACACGCCCTGCCCGGACTACTGCCTGCGTGTGGTGGCCCAGAGCCAGCTGGACGAGGAGCTGCCCGAGGCCGACCTCATCGCCCTGAGCCTGCCCGGCACCCCTGAGACCAACAAGCTGTTCAACGCCGAGCGCTTCGCCCGCTGCAAGGACGGTGCCATCCTCATCAACGTGGGCCGCGGCACCACCGTGGACAGCGACGCCCTCGTGGAGGCCCTGCGCAGCGGCAAAATTTTTGGCGCGGGCCTCGACGTCACCGACCCGGAGCCTCTGCCTGCCGACCACCCGCTGTGGGGTGAGCCGGGCGCTATCATCACGCCCCACAACTCCGGCAAGTTCAGCCTGCCCAAGACGCTGGACAACATCGTGGACATCTTCATCCACAACCTCAAGCGCTACGCTGAGGGCCTGCCGCTGGACAATCAGGTCAACCGCACCACCCGCTATGCCGCCGACCAGAACGGCGGCCACCGCCTGCTGAGCACCCTGTAAAACGCTGTAACGATGAAAACGCCATCTGCGCCGAGACGCAGATGGCGTTTTTGCTACTTCACAGAGATGACCGGCGGCGGGAAGCTGTCCAGCGCCGTCCAGTCGGGCTTATAGATGCGGAGGAAAAGGTGGAATTTTTCGTCCGAGACGGGGAGCCAGTTGGTAGTGTCCTCGGGCGCGTCCTTGGAGAGGGTGACGTCCACCGAGCCGTCGGCGTTCCGATGGAGGCCGGAACGATCGTTCACGCAGTAGCGGCTGATGGGGTTGTCGATGAGGAAGTTGTCCTCGCCGTAGGCCGTCACCGACCAGAAGCCGTTGCCCACTGTGGGCGGGAGGGCGTCGAAGTGGAGCGTGTAGGTCTTTTGGCCCGTAAGGTCGGCCCCGGCGCTGTCGGTGGAGGTGCGCGGGTAGATGGCGATGTCGGTGGTGTTGGCCCCGAGGCCCATCAGGGCGACCATCGTCCGGTAGTCGTAGGCGGTGCCGAAATTGCCGATGGGGTCGCCATAGTAGATCCACTGGCCCATCTGGCGGGAATAGCGTGCTGCCTGTGCCCGGAGGCTGCTCTTGAGCTGAAGGAGCAGCCGCTTCCAGCGCAGCCCGCCGAGAGGGCCGAGGGCGGAGGCGTCGAACTGCTGGCCCGGGCCGACGGAAAGGGCCGCGAGGCTGCGGAGAAGAGGCGCGTCCGCCTCGGCGGGCGGGTCTGTCTCCATCAGCCGGTTGGCGGTGTCGAAAAACTCCTGCGGCGTCATGGCGAGTACCTTCTGCACCGGGACGAAATCGTTCTCCGGAGAATAGCTCCCTTCCGGCGCAGCGGCCAGCCCGGCGGGGTAGGCCGAGAGGGGCATCAGCTGCATCCGGCCCTGAAGCGCCGCCACGTTCGGCAGGTCGTCCGGCCCGGAGAGCATGATGCGGGCGATGGTCCAGACCGTCCGGGTGGGAATGTCGATGCGCCGGACGCCCTCGGGCAGCGTGCCCTCCCAGCTCGAGTAGGCGATGGCGTAGGCCCCGGGTGCTTCCAGCACGGCGGCGGTGTTCGTCCATGCGTCCAGTACCTGCACGTTGAAAAAGCGGTCGGCCTCCGGCACGACGTAGACTTGAGGCTCGGCGCTGACGTCCAGCCACGCCTGCGTGTAGATGGTGTCCACATTGGGGCTGACGACCGTGCGGCTGGAAGCGTCCAGCAGCTTCCGGGCGTGGATGAACTGGTTGACGGGGGCGCGGCTGGCGGAAGCGGTCTTCGTGTTGGTGGAGACGGTCTTGGTGGCGTCCACGAGCACCAGCGGGAAGGCGTAGAGATAAGCTTCTTCCAGCAGGGTCTGGATGGCAGAAGCCGCATCGGCTTTCTGGGCCGGTAGCAGCGTGACGCCGCAGGCGGCGGCAGCGGCAGAGGAGAGCTTGAGGAAATCGCGGCGGGTCATTTTCATGGCGGGAGTCCTCCTGCTTTGTCAGATTCATCGTGCCAGCACCACCGAGAGGGTGACTTCCTTGGCGTCGGGCGAGAGGTCGAAGCTGCCGCCGTCCTGTGCGGTGAGGCAGATAGTGTAGACCTTCTTCGCGCTGAGACGGGCCGGGGCATCGTCGAAGTGCCAGTCGGACACCTCGTGGTAGCGGCCATCCGTGCCGAGGGCGAAGAGCTTATAGTCGGCGGCATTTCCGGTCAGGCCGTTGATGCGGAAAGAAACAGTAGTCGCGGGGTGGAGGTTGTCGAGGGTGGCGGTGTGGAGCCAGCTTGCGGGGGTGCCGGCGCCGCCTGCGGCCTGGAACTCTGCCGCCGAAAGCACCCGGCGGGAGGTCTTGTCCAGATCGACCTTCCGGTAGGGCATCTCGGGCAGGAAGACGAAGCGGTCCTGCAGGCGGAGAAGCTCTTTGTAGCCGGTGGGGCAGTAGAGCTTGTTGCCGTCACGGCCCGCGTACATACCGATGGCCATGTTGTTGTAGCCGTAGAGGGAGGCAACGTCCACGGTGAGGACGGTCTTTCCGGTGTCGAAGTCCAGCACGATGTACTGCCACATGCCGCTGTCCACGTCCTGCACGAAGCCGTAGATATAGCCGGTGGCGGTGGAGAGCTTCATCATGGAGGTGTCGCTGAGGTCGTCGCGGCACCAGACGCTCTTCATGGTCCAGCCGTCGGCGGTGCGGATGGTGTCCACCCGTTCGACGCCGGGCATGATCATGCAGTTGCCCTTGAGCAGCCAGTTGCGGTCGTAGATGTTCTCGTAGCTCTGGATGGAAGAGTCACTGTCGGGTTTTGCGAGGTTGGGGCTGCCTGCGCCGAACCAGTTGCAGACGATGGTGCTGACCCTGCCATTGCCGTGGTCGTAGACGATGGCCGAATTTTCCACCGACACCGGCATGTTGGCGGGCAGCTCGTCGATGACCGGGTGGCTGGCGGCGACTTCGCCGGTGTGGATGTCCACAGCCATCAGGCTGACGGTCTCGAGGTTGTCGGTGAAGAAGACCAGCTCCCGGCTCAGAGAGGGCGAGCAGCCGCCGCCCCATGCCAGACCGCCGCCGGTGGTGGCAGCGCCTTCGCGGCTGTCTTTTGCGCCCACGCTGTCGTAGGGGGTGCGCCAGACGACTTCAACGCCGCCGTTGGCACGCAGCAGGTAGCAGGCAAGGTTCGTCAGGATGACCGCACCCTCCCGGCAGGAGGCAATGCCGTTTTCAGCACCCTCGCCCGGAGCGGGAGCGTAGACATGGACTTCGTGGTCGAGGTCGGCGGTGCCGCCGGCAAGGATGGCGTCGATGGCATTGTGGGAGATGTAGCCCATCGCGCCCTGCTGGCCGCGGCTGGGGTAGATGCGGAAGCCGCCGGTGACGAACCAGAGGTTGCCGTCGTAGTCGAAGACGATGGAGAGCAGGTTCTGCTCGAGGCTGCGGCCAAGCACCCGCTCGGCAGCCTCTTTGATGTTGATGTCCAGTACCTTTTCAAAAACCGGCAGAGGCGTACCGTTCTCGTCGGTGGCGCGAAGCATCAGCACATGGTTGTGGCTGGTGGGGCAGACGATGAGGTTGCGCCCGTCCACAAAGGAATAGGAGCTTTGGATGAGATAGCCGCCTCCGTCGTGCTTGGCGGGAGAGAAAAAGCCGATGGTGCGGACTTCTTCTGCGTCGAGGTCGCGGATGGCCAGACCGCCCAGGAACGGGCTGACGGGGTTATCGAAGTTGTCGAAGAAGATGGCCGGGGAGGCGTTGGGGTTCGTCTTTTCCATTGCCACGTTGACCTCGGGGCAGATGCCCACGGGGAGGACGGCGTCGGTGGAGTCAGTGTTGTAGCAGTCGTGGTGGATGTTTGACTCGCTGCGGCCCATAAAGGGGTTGGCGTCCACAACTTTCGACGTCAGGGGCTTCGGCGGCAGGGCGGTGTCTGCGCCGTGGAAAAGGCCGGACAGAAGGCAGTCTGCTCTGGCGGCGGGGGCCAGCTGGCAGGACAGCAGTGTGAGAGCGGAAGCGCTGAGGAAGGTGCGTCGGGTCATTTTCATGGTGGAGTCCTCCTTTTTTGATAACATGACCTCTCAGCCTCCCCTCGATAGGGGAGGTGGCACGCCGCAGGCGTGACGGAGAGGTTAAAGGTTCAATAAAATATTCACCCGGAACAAACCGTTCTCGGTCTCGACGGTCATAGAACCGCCATATCTGGAAACAGCCGTCTGGATGGAGACGAGGCCGATGCCCATTCCGTCGTGTTTCGTGGAGTGGAGGGTGCCCTGCTGGCGCTTGAGCACGCCGTCATAGCGGTTCTCCACCAGCAGGCCCAGCATGGCGGGGCTCAGCATCCGGGCCATCACCTTCACCTGCCGCTGTTCGGGCGGCAGCTTCTGGCTGGCGTGGAAAGCATTTTCCAACAGATTGCCCAGCATCATGCAGAAGTCGGCCTCCGGGATGGCCAGCTGGCGGGGCAGTTCCAGCCGCCAGTCCACCGGCACGCCGAGGCTGTGGGCCTCGTGGTCGTAGTGACCGGCCAGAGCATCCACGGCAGGATTCGCGCAGAGGGTGGGGCGCTCCTCGCTCAGCTCGGATTCGTACTGGTGCAGGTAGTTTTTCAGCTCATCCACCTGCCCGGCCTCGGTGAGTCCGGCGATGACGTGGAGATGCTGGCGGAAGTCGTGGCGGAGATGCCGCGTCTGCTCCATATAGGCCCGCAGCTCGGTGTAGCGGCGGGATTCCACGGCCAGAAGCTGGTTTTCCCGGTCGAGCTGGGCGCTGCGGGTGTATTCCCGGGCCACCTGATACATCTCGTACAGCAGCAAAAAGATGCCCAGCAGAGAGATGGTGACGGCCAGAACAGAAATAATCATCAGACGGTTGATGAGCACGACGGCCGGGTCCAGCGGCATACAGAAGACGAGGAAAGCCGCGTAGATGGTGGGCAGCGGCCACGCCGACTGCCAGAAGGCTTCGCCCCGGTACTCCCGCAGCAGCCAGCGGCTCCACTGGACGGCGGTGAACCAGAAGATGATGCAGAGCACTGCCGAGAGTCCCAGCTTGAGCAGGGAGGTGGAGACGAGACAGGCCGGGGCGTCGTTGCCCACCTCAGCCCGGGCGTTGAGCACCACGGAAAGCAGGGAGCAGACTGCCGTCATGACGCCGGAGACGGCGAAGAGAAAGGCGGTCTGGCTCACGGAAACTTCCGGACCCACCCGCCAGCGCAGCAGCCAGAACGCTGCCAGCAGAGTGGGCAGAAGCAGGATGTTGCTGTCGAGTTCGAAGATGGCGCAGAGGGCCGCCGCCGCAAGGCAGATGACCGTGACGAGAGCGGCTGTCAGCACAGCGGTGCGCCGGGGTGCCTTCACATGCTCCCACAGGGGCGCGAGGCAGAGGAATGCCCCCGGGTAGAAGATGGCGAGGTCCAGAAAATAGCGTCCAAATAAAGAAAAGTCCAAGGTCGGGCCTCCTCTCGGCGTCATAGCTCCCGCCGCATATGGCGGAACTGATATTGTGTGAACTGGGCGAACAGGGAGTTCTTGTCCTTCTGACGCACGGGCAGGCAGGTGCCGTCCAGCATCTCGAAGCAGTCACAGTCCAGCCGGAGCACCTTGTCCATGTTCAGGATGACGCCCCGGTTGCAGACGATGAAGTTCTCCTGCGCCCGCAGCAGCTGCTCCACCTGGGAGAAGGTGGAGACTGCCCGGCACTCGCCGTCGTCGCTGACGATGCGGACGTAGTGATTCTGGGCCATGGCGTACTGTATCTTCCGCAGGGGGAGATGTACCTGCTGCCGTGCGATGCGGACTTCCAGCTCCGGTTCAGCCCGGAAGAGAACCCGCCGCAGCTCGTCGGCCAGCTGGAAAAGCTTTTCTTCCCGGTAGGGCTTGAGCAGGTAGTCGAAGGGATGGACGGGGAACGCGTCCCATACGTATTCCGGGGACGAAGTCACGAACACTAGCAGCAGGTCGGAATCGGCCCGGCGCAGGATGCGCGCCGTCTCGATGCCGTTGGTGCCTTCCATGCAGATGTCGAGAAAAATGACCTGATATTCTTTTGAGGGGAACGCCGCCAGAAAAGCGTCGCCGCTCTCATAATGGTCACAGACCAATGGTTGCCCGCCGCCGAAGGCCAGCCGCAAAAGGCTCTCCAACCGCTGAGCGTCGGGCAGGCGGTCTTCTACGACCGCAAATCGAAGCTCCATCCTCATTTCCTCCCTCATGACTATATTATAACATAACCATCGGGGCTTAGACACAGCGATTCACGCAGGAAACGACCCCATTCACGCAGGTTTGACAGCCCCGATGCAGCAAAACAAATCGTTCTGGCTCCATCAAACCACAAAACGAAACCTTTGTAAAATATAGAAATTTTATAGACATCTATTCTTTATAAGAATGGATAGCCCTCTCAGTCTGCTTCGCAGACAGCTCCTCCCAAAAGGAAGATGGAAATTTGTGATAGGAGAATGAAGTTTTGTGTTGTTGAAAACTTTCGGCGGATATAGAAAAGCGCACCCCTTCTGCTTCTGTGTGGAGAAGGGGTGCGCTTCGTTTATACTTCGAATTCAGACCACTGCTCTTATTTTTCTCATCTCTTTTCCACTTCTTTGCCAAAAAGTGAGATGAAGCACACAAAAGACAACAAAATGCCCGGCACAGAGTAAGCAAAATACTCTGTGCCGGGCGGAGGGAAAAAGTTTTCTTAGTGGTTGGCGGCGCGGTAGATGGCGATCATGTCGTCGAGGCTGAGTTTTTTGGCCGAGCCGAGGGCGGAGCCGGAAGCCTCGAGGCAGCGGCGGGCCATCTCGTCGATCTGCGCATCGGTGGGGTCGATGCCCAGCTCATGGAAGCTGGCGGGCATCCCGATGCTGTGGTAGAAGTCCACCATGGCGTCGATGCCTTTCAGGGCAATCTCCTCGTCGGTGCCGTCGGTGGTCACGCCCATGACGTTCCGGGCAAAGCGGACGAAGCGGGGCAGGCAGTCCTTGTAGACGTACCGCGCCCAGCTGGGCCAGAGGGCGGCGAGGCCCGCGCCGTGGGTCACGTCGAACATACCGCCCATCTCGTGCTCGAGTTTGTGGGACATAAAGTCGCCGCTGGCGATGCCGCAGCCGGTCAGGCCATTGTGAGAGAGACTGCCCGCCCACATCACCTCGGCCCGGGCTTCGTAGTTGGCCGGGTCGGTGTGGAGGATGACCGCGTTCTTCATCACGGTGCGCAGCAGGCCTTCGGCCAGCGCGTCGGTCAACTCCATATTGCCGCCATTGGTGAAATAGCGCTCCATGGTGTGCATCATGATGTCGGCGCAGCCGGACTCGGTCTGATAGTCGGGCAGGGTCTTGGTGAGCTCGGGGTCCATGATGGCGAATTTCGGGCGGCTGATGTCGTCGTTGTAGGCCCGCTTCTGGTGGGTGTCCACCCGGGTGATGACGCTGCTGTTGGATGTTTCGCTGCCCGCCGCCGCGATGGTCAGGATGCTGGCCACCGGCAGGCACTTCCTGGCCGTGCGGGTGTGTTCGTACAGCTCCCAGACGTCCTTTTCCGGCTCGGCCAGGCCGTAGGCGATGGCCTTGGCCGTGTCGATGACGCTGCCGCCGCCCACGGCCAGCAGGAAGTCGATGCTGTTCTCTTTGCCGATGCAGATGCCCTCGTAGACCTTGTCGAGGTGGGGGTTCGGCACGACGCCGCCCAGCGTCCAGCTGGAAATGCCAGCCTCGGCCAGAGAATTTTCGGCCCGGTCCAGCACACCGGAGCGGACGGCGCTCTTGCCGCCGTAGATGATGAGGACACGGGTGCCGCCGTATTCGCGCACCAGCGCGCCTACGCGCTGTTCGGTGCCTTTGCCGAAGATGACCCGGGTGGGGGAGTAGAACTCGAAATTGCTTGCCATAGTGGTATGCCTCCTTGTAAGTGCTGCTTTCTGAGCAAAAGTATACACGAAATAGATTCGAAAATCTACACGCCCCGCGCCAAAATGTCCGGGACAAAACAAAACCCACATCCTCCCGGCAGGAAAACGGGAGGATGCAGGCTTCATTGGAAAACATCAGACAAAAAACCTGCCGACTCGAGGCGGTTGCAAGCCCTCAGTCGGCAGGATGCTTACTTCTTCGGAGTCATAGCCTCTTGACCTCGATTTCTTCATTTTTCGGTCTGTACCGGACGTTTCATAGAAGATTCTCCTTTGAAACGGTGAAGAACGATCAGCAGGGGAATGAATTTCTTAGTACATTGGAATGACCCTTTTCTTAACTGTTGGAGTGCGGGATACGAATCACAGAGATGAATTTCATATTACCACATTCTTTCGAGTTAGATTTGCGAAGGGAGTGTCATTACTTAGTACATCGGAGTTTCTCCTTTAGAGTTATTCAAATAAGACGTTCCGTACAAAAGCTTTCTTCATTGGGATCACCTTCGGCGGATCTATTTGAACGCGAGGGATTTTATTTCACAGACTGTTCTGTTATTTGCTTTATTGATGCTCAAGAACGGCTCTTGTTGTTGTGTTTTTATACGGGGGAAACATCCCGTTTGTGGTGAGCCTCTGTTTTGCTTCTCAGCGAACCCCGACAGTCTGTGCGTACTGTGCGGGTTCCATATCGACCATCGGTCTTCGCTCCTTTCTGCTTAAAGTCAGCGGGGTTAGCTCTCATTTGAGCTTCTGCTGTACTTCTCTGGTTTCTGGCTTTATTATACACGCGCGAGCGCGGTTTGTCTATTCGCAGAATGCACAATAAAATAGATATTATTTTTCAAGAAACAACTAAAAAAATGTATTGTTCGCACAAACAGACGGCAGGAACAGCTTCCCTATGCAGTCTGAGCGGCCCGCAGTGCCTTTTGTGGAAAACCTCTGCACAAGAACTGCCAAACTTCGTTCCGGGTGATTGACGGGACGGCGGGAATGCGATAAACTGCCCGAAAATTTCGGGTCGTTCGTGGAAGGATTTGCGCAAAACGGGAGAAAAAGGCAGAAAACTCTTACGCGGGGCGGGAGTTTGTGCTATCATAGCGGGCAATGAATGGTAGTCGTGCAAAGACAGACGAAGGTTCCGCCCTCGTCTGTCTTTTTTTTGTGCGGCGAAAGTTCCGAAAGACTTTACCCCACAACACAAATGAGGAGAAAATCAAAAATGCCTAAGACTCTGCTTGAAAAAATCGTCTTTACTGTCGTTATGGCCGCTATCATGGTCTATGGAATGATCGTCTACAATGTCGCCCTCGCCACCGGCGGCGTGACCAACGCCACCTTCGGCATGGCCCTGCATGAGATGCCCATTATGGTGCCGGTGGCCTTCGTGCTGGAGTTCTTCGTGGTGGAAAAGCTGGCGACTGCGCTGGCCTTCACCTTCATGCGCCCCACCGACCGGCCGCAGTTCATCACCTATGCCATCTCTCTGATGATCGTCTGCATCATGTGCCCTGTCATGAGCCTTGTGGCAACGGTGCTGTTCAAGGAGCCCAGCTTCGGTACGTGGGTGCATACGTTCGGCTGCAATTTCCCGATGGCTCTGTGCTGGCAGATGTTCTACTGCGGCCCGCTGTCCCGCTTCATCTTCCGTGCTATCTTCCGCCGCGGTGAGCAGAACGCCCGGTGAGCCTGTATCCTGTATTATAAACAGGTAATATTACTTAATAAAAATAAGCTTCTAATTAAGAAAATTTCATCTATCACACACTTGACAGCTATATGAATTTTATATACCAGATATACATAGAGTGTATAATTCTGCCGGAAGGATTTTGTTTTACCTCAAAAATGAAACGAATCACTAAGGAGTGACGAAGAATTTGGTCAAAATGGACAGTTTGACTGCGAATTATTAAGCAAGATGCACAACGTTCCCGGCCAAGGTGTGAAATAAGATATAACAAAAAGTAGAATATCGACCAAAGGTCTTATCAAACGGCACCAATCGTGCTATGATACCAGACGCAAAAGGGCTGTGCTGAGCGCGGAAAGAGGGTGTGTTTCCATGAAAACAAACGCACCTTCTTTGATTTTTGGCGCGGCTGCTTTAATAAAAGAAACGAAAGGAGATAGAGTGAAAACGAACGATACCTTTACGCTTCAGGATAAGACTCTGCTCAGAAAGGAGGCAAAGCGATGAACGCATTGACTGCGGCCCTGAAAGAAGAGCTGAATGTGGAGATGATCTCCCTCGGCGGCCTGCAGGTGCCGGAATCCGTGGTGGTCAGCTGGGGCATCATGCTGTTTCTGGTCATCGTCTCCATCCTGCTCACCCGGAACCTCAAGGTAGACCACATCTCCAGGCGGCAGGCCATCCTTGAGCTGGTCGTCACCACGATCGACAACTTCTTCACGGGCCTGCTGGGCGAGCAGGGCAGACGGTATGTGCCTTACCTCATGACGGTGGCTCTCTACATCGCCTGTGCGAACCTCATCGGTGTATTCGGCATCAAGCCCCCCACGAAGGATCTGAATGTCACCGCTGCGCTGGCGCTCATGAGTATCTGCCTCATCGAGTATTCCGGCATCCATGCCCGGGGCGGCAAGGGCTTCCTCAAGAGCCTCACCGCTCCCACCCCCATCATGACCCCCATGAACATCCTCGAGATCGCCATCCGCCCCACCAGCCTGTGTATGCGACTGTTCGGCAACGTGCTGGGCGCTTTCGTCATCATGGAGCTCATCAAGCTGGTGGTCCCGGTGTTCGTGCCGGCCATCTTCAGCCTGTACTGATGGCAGAGCCCAAAAAGCAGATCCCCCTGCGCCTGAACGCAAAGCTCTATGAGGCCCTTGCCGCATGGGCTGAGGACGATTTCCGCTCGGTGAACGGGCAGATCGAGTATCTCCTCACCGAGTGTGTGCGTCAGCGCAAAAAGAACGGCCGGTACGTCTCCGATCAGATCGACCTGCCGCCGGAGCTGGATATTGAATGACCCTGCTCCCCTCCGGGGGCAGGCCTTGCAAAAACGCCGATGGTATATCGGCAGGGAGGATGACTATGACAGTAGGTATGGTACCCGGGGCAAGCATCGCAGGCATGGTGTTTTCGCTTGTCGTTTCCTTCGCACTTCCCATAGGCCTCTTCGTTTACGCAAAGAAGAAGCTGGGCGCGAAGACTGCACCGTTCTTTATCGGGTGCGGCGTTTTCTTCGTGATGGTGCTGATGCTGGAAGCTGCTATCCATCGCATCGTGTTCCAGCTGGCCGGAGAAGCGCTGACCGGAAGCGTGATCCTATACGCAGTCTATGGCGGCCTGATGGCAGCTCTTTTTGAAGAGACCGGTCGTTACATCGCCATGAGGTTTCTGGTGAAGCCGATGGATTTTCCGAATGCCTTTATGTATGGTGCCGGACACGGCGGCGTGGAGGCAATGCTTCTGTGCGGCGTGGCATCTATCAACAACATCGCAAGTGCCGTGATGATAAACTCCGGCACCATGTCTGCACAGCTGGCGACTCTTGATGCAGAGAAGGCGGCAGACACGGCAGCGGCTCTTTCGGCGCTGTGGACGACCCCCAGCCTGACCTTCTTTGCCGGGGGCGTGGAGCGGATCATTGCGGTGGTGCTCCATCTGAGCCTGTCGGTTCTGGTGTTCCAGTCCATCCGCAAAAAGTCCCAGAAAGACCTGCTCAATGCGTATCTGTTCCACTTCGTCATCGACTCGCTGTCCGTTCTGCTCAGTGCAGTGGCATCTGTCTGGGTGGTGGAGCTTGTCACCGCACTCGTGACCGGCGGGGCTGTCCTGATGGCAAGGTATGCCTGCATGGAAGAGTGAACGCGCGGAAATATCCTTGATATATAGTATATAAAAGTCCCCTCTTCGTCATTGGAGCAAGAACCGTGACGAAGAGGGGACTTTCGCTTTCTGTTACTTTTTCTCGCGGTCGGCCCAGCCGCTGGACTGGATAACTTCGCCGTCCGGGGTACACCAGAGGGCTTCCACGCCGTCGAGGGACTCGATGAGCTTCTGGCCATCCTCAAGGGACATACAGAACAGGCCGGTGGTGAGGCAGTCGGCTGCGCCGGAGTCGGGGGAGAGGACGCTCACGCTGTCAAAGTAGCGGGCGGGCCAGAGGGTGTCCGGGTCGATGAGGTGATGGTAGCGCACGCCGTCCACGACGTAGTAGCGCTGGTAGTTGCCGCTGGTGACGAGAGCCATGTCGCTCATGTTGACACCGGAGACGTAGGAAGAGCTGGCGGTGTAAACGTCCGAGGCGTTCCACGGGTTCTCCACGCCGCCCGACCACTGGGAGCCGTCGGGCTTCGTGCCGATGGCGCGGAGGTTGCCGCCCACGCTGATGAGGGCGCTTTTCAGGCCCCGGGCCTCAGCGGCCTGTGCCACCATCTCCACGGCGTAGCCCTTGCCCACACTGCCCACGTCGAGGGACATATCCGGGTCGGAGAGGTAGACGGTCCTGGCGTTTTCGTCGATGACGAGGTTGGAGATGTCGCAGTGCCGGGCGGCGGCATCCAGCGCCTCCTGTTCGGGCAGCTTGTTGTCCGCCTCGTTCGTGTTGGCTTCGGCGGCCTCGCGGTAGTCGTGCCAGATGCGGAGGACGCTGCCCATGGCGATGTTCAGCTTGCCGTTTGTGGTGTCGTACATCTGCCGGGCCAGTTCCAGCATCCCGAGGATCTTATCGTCCACCTGAACGGGTGCGACGCCGGCGTTGTCGTTGATAGTCTTGACATTCACCACGCCGTCATAATCGTTGTAGATGTCGTAGAGACGGTGGTATTCCAGCAAGTCGGCGTGGAGGGCGTCCATCTGACGGGAGAACTCCTCCTCGCTGTCGCAGTAGGCGATGACCTGCGTGACAGTGTCGAAGGCATCATAGAAGATGGTGCTGCACCGCTGGGCGTCGGCGCTCACGCCTGAAGAGGCGGGTTTCTGGGCCGAGCCGCAGGCGGTGAGGACACCGAGGCAGAGCGCCCCGGTCAGCAGAGCGGAAACGAAACGCTTGATGCTCATGCCTGCTCCTTTGCCGCAGCGGTGAAGGCGGTATGCTCTTCCGACAGGTGGGCCAGCAGGTCGCCGAAGACCCAGTTCTTGTTGGACGGGGTGACCACGGCCTTGAGGGGGATGTTCACCTGTGCCTGCTTCATGAGGTCCAGCAGGGTGTCGAGGTCTTTCTCCCTGAAGTTCGCCAGAACCAGTGCGGGAGGGTAAGCGCCCGGTTCCAGCACGAGGGTGCGGGAGACTTTCGTCTCTACCTCGCCCAGTAGCTGGGCGACGGTCTTGCCCGCGTCGGCAGGGGAGACGGGCAGCAGCTTCATGCCGAAGGCGGGAGCCATCCCCTCGAGGATGCCCCGGTCGGCGGCGGACAGGTTCCAGCCCAGCGCCAGCGGAACGCCGGCGTTCTGGTTGCGTGCGATATGTGCTTTCATAGGTCAGACCTCTTTCTATCCGGTGGATTTTTTGAAAGTATACTATAGTATAACACAGATACGGGGAAAAGAAAACGCGGGGCAAAGAAAAAGCGTCCTCCGGTGAGGACGCTCAGGAAAGCGGGTCTCAGTTCATTTTCTTGCCGAAGAACTCCACTTCCTTACTGATGAAGCCCATCAGCTCATCGAACTGGTCGGGGGTCAGGCTCTGCGCACCGTCGCACTTGGCCTTGGCGGGGTCGTTGTGGACTTCGATCATCAGGCCGTCGGCACCGGCGGCGACAGCGGCCTTGGCCAGCTGAGGCACCATCCATGCGTGGCCGCAGGCGTGGCTGGGGTCTACGATGACGGGCAGGTGGGTCATCTTGTGGAGCATGACCACGCCGGCGAGGTCGAGGGTGTTGCGCATACTGGTCTCAAAGGTACGGATGCCGCGCTCGCAGAGGATGACGTTCTCGTTGCCCTCGGCCATGATGTACTCAGCGCTCATGACGAACTCCTCGAGGGTGTTGGCGAGGCCGCGCTTGAGCAGGACAGGTTTTTTCTGACGGCCTACAGCCTTGAGCAGTTCGAAGTTCTGCATATTGCGGGCACCCACCTGGATGAGGTCTACGTTCTCGAAGAGGGGCAGATGTTCGGTGTTCATGATCTCGGTGACGATGGGAGAGCCGGTGGCACGGCGGGCCAGCTTGAGCAGGTCGAGACCCTCGCTGCGCATCCCCTGGAAGGAGTAGGGGGAAGTGCGGGGCTTGAACGCACCGCCGCGCAGCAGGGAAGCGCCGGCTGCCTTGACGCGCTGGGCGCAATAGGTGATCTGCTCCTCGCTCTCGATGCTGCAGGGGCCGGCGATGACGGCAAAGCTGCCGCCGCCGATCTTCACGCCTTCCACGTCGATGACGCTGTCATCCGGGTGGAACTTGCGGTTGGCCTTCTTGTAGGGCTCCGACACGCGGCGGCAGGTCTCGACCACCGGGTTTGCCAGCACCCAGCTCTCGGCGATGGCCTTGGTGTCGCCGATGAGGCCGAGGATGTGGGTGTCGCTGCCCTTGGAGTCGTTGATCTGCAGGCCCATGCCTTCCAGCTCGGTGCAGAATTCATGGATCTTCTCTTTGGGGGCGTCCTGTTTGAGTACGATGATCATGGCGGGTTCTCCTTTTCCTGTTCTGGTACGGCAGGGGAGGTGAGGCCGCCTTGCCGTTGATGTTTCAGTATTGCAAACTTCAGTATCGTGAAGTGATTGGACATGGACATAGCATAGCACTTCAGTTTCATGAAGTCAATAGCCTTTCCGAAATTTTTTGAATTTTGGGAGAGAAAGTGGTAAAATAAATCTGGACTCAACCTCTCAGTCTCGCTTCGCTCGACAGCTCCCCTACCGAGGGGAGCCTCTGGCGAAGAGGAGAAGTTTTCCGCTATGCCAAGGCCTCCCCTCGATAGGGGAGGTGGCACGCCGTCAGGCGTGACGGAGAGGTTAATACAACGATAGAGGTCTTACATATGGGAAAAGAAGCAAAAACCAACGCCATGCGCATTCTGGAGCGGGCCAAGGTGGCCTACACCGCGCATGAATATCCCCACGAAGAGGGCGTGGCCGTGGACGGCGTGAGCGTCGCCGCCAGCATCGGTGAAGACCCTGCCTGCGTCTACAAGACGCTGGTGACGCAGGGGAACAGCAAGAACTACTTCGTCTTCGTCATCCCGGTGGCGGCAGAGCTGGATCTGAAAGCCGCCGCCCGCAGCGTGGGCGAAAAGAGCGTGGCGATGATACACGTCGCTGACATCAACAAAGTCACCGGCTATGTCCGGGGCGGCTGCAGCCCGGTGGGCATGAAAAAGCAGTACACCACCGTCTTCGATGAGAGCGTGCTGAATCAGCCGAAGGTCTACGTTTCCGGCGGGCGCATCGGTACGCAGGTCTGCTGCGCTCCTGCCGACCTCATCAAGGCCGCACGGGCGACTACGGCAAAGATCATCTTCTGAAAGCCTCTCCCAAGGGGAGAACCTTTAAGAGGATATTTATTATAAAAAGATTTTCTGATAAGTCGTACTTAAAAAGAAAAACAGTGTCGAAACTGCACAAAATTTTTGAAAGTTTTTTGACAGCAGGGAACACAAGGGAAAATTTGTCCGAACGCTCTTTGCAAAGGCGTTTTTTTGCCGTATACTGTAGTCAGACGGCGGACGGAAGAGCGCATGAACTCTTTTTCAGCCGGAGAAGAACAGCGTGGACAACGAGGTTTGCGGAGGATGAGCAGAATGCGAAATGAGCTGCTGGGTACCATGTGCCGTCCCGGTACGGGAATGCATCAGGGGCTCCGTGTAACCTGCTGCGGGTCCAGTCTGTCCAGAATGAAATAAAAGGCCGTGGTGTAAGTGCATCACAGCCTTTTTTGTTTTTCGTCGCGGGAGATAGAGAAAGAGAGGTTGGATACAGATGATTCGTAAAGTGGCAGTCATTATGGGTTCGGACAGTGACTGGCCGGTGGTGAAAGGTGCCTGCGCTCAGCTCAAGGCGCTGGACATCCCCTTTGAGGCGCACATCCTGTCGGCCCACCGCACCCCTGCCGAGGCAGCGGAGTTTGCAAAGATTGCCAGGGCCAACGGCTTCGGCGTCATCCTCTGCGCAGCAGGTATGGCGGCCCATCTGGCCGGTGCTTTTGCCGCAAACACCACCCTGCCGGTCATCGGCATCCCGATGAAGGGCGGCGCGATGGACGGCCTGGACGCTCTGCTGGCCACCGTCCAGATGCCCAGCGGCATCCCGGTGGCCACAGTGGCCCTGAACGGCGCGAAGAACGCCGCCTGGCTGGCTGCTGAGATCCTGGCCCTCGGCGATGAGGCACTGGCTGCGAAGCTGGATGCTGAGCGCGTCGCCATGGCCCGGCAGATCGCCGTCAAGGAAGAAAAACTGCAGAAAGAGATCGAGGAACTGTAATGTCTGATTTTGCATACCCGCTTCACGAAGAGTGCGGCGTTTTCGGCATCTATGACCGTGCCGGCACCGAGGACGTGGCCGCTGCCGCATACTCGGCCCTGTACGCGCTGCAGCATCGCGGACAGGAGAGCTGCGGCATCGCCGTGAACGACGACGGCGTCATCAACGGCCACCGGGACCTCGGCCTTGTCAATGAGGTGTTTACCCCGGCGGTGTTGGGATCGCTGGCAAAGCCCACGGCCCACATGGCCACCGGCCATGTCCGCTACGCCACCTCCGGCAGCCGCGTCCGGGCCAACGCCCAGCCCATGATCGTCCGGCATGGCCGGGGTACCATGGCCCTCTGCCACAACGGCAATCTGACCAACGCTCTGGAGCTGCGCCGCCAGCTGGAAAACGAGGGTGCCATCTTCCATGGTTCCTCCGATACCGAGGTCATCTGCTACCTCGTCACCCGCAACCGCCTGCGGATGGGCAGCATCGAGATCGCCATCAGCAAGACGATGGACGTCCTCGAAGGCGCTTACAGCCTCGTGGTCATGTCGGCCACTAAGCTTATCGCGGTCCGTGACCCCCGCGGTTATCGCCCTCTCTGCATCGGCACCCTGCCGGGCGGCGGCTACGTCTTTGCCAGCGAGAGCTGCGCATTGGATGCCGTGGGCGCGACCCTGCTGCGGGACGTGGAACCCGGCGAGATCGTCATCACCGACACCAAGACCGGTGAGCTGCGCTCCATCAAAGACCACTGCGGCCGTCCCGACCGCCAGATGTGCGTCTTCGAGTTCATCTATTTCGCCCGCCCTGACAGCATCATCGAGGGCAGCTCGGTGCATGAGGCCCGCAAGCAGGCTGGCCGCTTCCTGGCTCAGGAGCACCCCGTGGAGGCCGATGTGGTCATCGGTGTGCCGGACTCCGGCCTCGACGCCGCCCTTGGCTACTCTCAGGAGAGCGGCATCCCCTACGGCATCGGCTTTATTAAAAATAAGTACATCGGCCGCACCTTCATCCAGGGCAGCCAGAAGCAGCGCGAGAACAGCGTCCGCATCAAGCTGAACGTCGTGACCAGCACCGTCAAGGGCAAGCGGGTCGTGCTGGTGGATGACTCCATCGTGCGCGGCACCACCTCTGCCCGCATCATCAAGCTGCTGCGGGACGCCGGAGCAAAGGAAGTCCACTTCCGCGTTTCGGCACCCCCCTTCAAATATCCCTGCTACTTTGGCACCGACATCCCCGACCAGAAGCTTCTGGTCGCTACCGGCCGCACGGTGGACCAGATCAACGAGATCATTGGCGCCGACACGCTGGGCTACCTCTCCACGGAGCACGTCGTCCAGCTGGCCCAGAACGCCAACTGCGGCTTCTGCACCGCCTGCTTCACCGGCAAATACGCTGTAAAGCCGGAAGAGGTGCTTTCCACCGATATTCATGAACGCCACCTGAATGACCGTCCCAAGGACGAGAAAAAGTTAGGAGAGTAACAATGGAAAAGAGCTATTCGGAAAGCTATGCAGCCGCAGGTGTGGACATCACCGCCGGCTATCGTTCGGTCGAACTCATGAAGCAGTATGTGGCCCGCACTATGAACGAGCACTGCATCGGTGGTCTGGGCGGCTTCGGCGGCCTGTTTGAGCTGGACTGCACCGGCTACAAGCACCCCGTCCTCATCTCCGGCACCGACGGCGTCGGCACCAAGCTGAAGATCGCCATGATCATGGACAAGCACGACACCATCGGCATCGACTGTGTGGCTATGTGCGTCAACGACGTCATCTGCGCCGGTGCAAAACCGCTGGTCTTCCTCGACTACATCGCCTGCGGCCGCAACATCCCCGAGAAGATCGCCGAGATCGTCAAGGGCGTGTCCGAGGGCTGCGTCCAGGCTGACTGTTCTCTGGTGGGCGGCGAGACCGCTGAGCACCCGGGCATGATGCCGGAGGACGAGTACGATCTGGCCGGTTTCACCGTGGGCGTTGTGGACAAGGAAAAGATCCTCAATAACGAGACCATGAAGCCCGGCGATGTCATCATCGCCCTGCCCTCCACCGGCGTCCATTCCAACGGTTTCTCGCTGGTGCGCAAAATTTTTGACATCGACGGCGACCCCGCCGTCCTGAAGACGGCCCCCGCAGAGCTGGGCGGCAAGACCCTCGGCGAGGCCCTGCTGGCCCCCACCAAGATCTACGTCAAGCCTGTGCTGAAAGTGCTGGAAGAAGTGGATGTCAAGGGCATCTCTCACATCACCGGCGGCGGCTTCTACGAGAATATCCCCCGCAGCCTGAAGAAGGGCTGCTGCGCCCGCATCAAGAAGGAGGACGTCCGCACTCCGGCCCTTTTCCATCTGATGCAGAAGACCGGCAGCATCTCTGAGCACGATATGTTCAACACCTTCAACATGGGCGTTGGCATGGTGCTGACCGTCCCCGCTGAGCAGGCCGACAAGGCACTGGAGATCCTCCATGCCAACGGCGAGCCGGAAGCTTACCGTCTGGGCGTCATCGCAGAAGGTGAGGGTGTCGAGCTGTGCTGAACATTGCAGTGTTAGTGTCCGGCGGCGGCACCAATTTGCAGGCGCTGCTGGACAGCGAGGCCCGGGGCGAGAACCCCGGCGGCAAAATCAGGCTTGTCGTGGCCTCCAAACCCGGCGTCTACGCGCTGGAACGCGCCGCCAAGGCTGGCGTCGAGGGTGTGGTGGTCCGCCGGAAGAATTACGCTTCCAGTGAGGATTTTGACGCCGCACTGCTGAAAACGCTGAAAGAACATAACATTGACCTTGTGGTCCTGGCGGGCTTCCTGTCCGTGTTAGGCCCCAGCGTCATCGAGGCCTATCCCCGCCGCATCCTGAATATCCACCCCGCCCTCATCCCGTCCTTCTGCGGGCCGGGAATGTACGGCCTGCGCCCCCACGAGGCCGCGCTGGCCCGGGGCTGCAAGGTGACGGGCGCTACCGTCCACTTCGTCAATGAGGAGTGCGACGGCGGGCCTATCCTGCTGCAGAAGGCCGTGGACATCCTGCCCGGCGACACCCCCGAGGTGCTGCAGAAGCGTGTAATGGAGCAGGCTGAATGGAAGCTGCTGCCGAAGGCTGTGGCAATGATTTGTAATGGAGAGATAAAATGAGATAACCTCTCAGTCTGCTTCGCAGACAGCTCCCCTATCGAGGGGAGCCTCTGGCGAAGAGGCAAGGCTTTCCGGTATGCCAAGGCCTCCCCTCGGTAGGGGAGGTGGCACGGCGTCAGCCGTGACGGAGAGGTTTAACAATAGGAGAATTTGACATGGAAAAAATCAACCTGAACGAATATCTGGCCGCGAACGAGTACCCCGGCCGCGGCATCGCGGTGGCAAAGGCCCCGGATGGCCGTCAGATGTTCATCGGCTATTTCATCATGGGCCGCAGCGAGAACAGCCGCAACCGCGTCTTCGACCCGGTGCCGGAGCGCGGCGGCATCTGCACCATGGCTGCCGACCCGGCCAAGCTCGAGGACCCCAGCCTTATCATCTATAACCCCGTGCTGACCCTCGGTAAGACCCATATCGTAACCAACGGTGACCAGACCGACACCATCTTTGACGAGATGAGCCAGGGCAAGAGCTTCGCCGATGCTCTGCGCACCCGCACCTTTGAGCCGGACGAGCCCAACTACACCCCCCGCATCTCCGCTGTGGTGTACGCAGACGGAAGCTACCAGATGAGCATCCTCAAGTCTGCCGACGGCAACGGTGAGAGCGTCCAGCGCTATTTCTTCGACTACCCCCAGCCCGTGGCCGGTGAAGGCCACTTCATCAGCACCTACAAGCACAACGGCGATCCCATCCCCAGCTTTGAGGGGGAGCCGCTCCGCTTCGCCTGCCCCCGCACCATCGGCGACTTCGCCCACGGCCTGTGGCAGAACCTGAACCCCGACAACAAAGTCAGCCTCTTCGCCCGGGTCATCGACCTGGAGACCGGCGAGAGCGGCGACATGATCTTCAACAAATACGACGCTGTGTGCAGCGACCTCGACGACCCCGAGGAGCCGGAGCTGCTGCCCGAAGAGCTGGAACTGCTCAAAAAGCTCGACGCCGAGGAAGAATAACCTAAGACACAAGGAGGATGCACCAATGAATGAACTCGCACTGAAGTACGGCTGCAACCCCAACCAGAAGCCCAGCCGCATCTATATGGAGGATGGCTCTGACCTGCCCGTCACCGTCCTGAACGGCAAGCCCGGCTACATCAATTTTCTGGATGCTCTGAACTCCATCCAGCTGGTGAAGGAGCTGAAGGAGGCCTGCGGCCTGCCCGCTGCCGCTTCTTTCAAGCACGTCTCCCCGGCGGGTGCCGCCCTGGGCCTGCCTCTGAGCGAGGTGGAGCGGAAAATGTACCACATCGCCCCGGACATGGAGCTTTCGCCGCTGGCCTGCGCTTATGCCCGCGCCCGCGGTGCGGACCGGATGTCCTCCTTCGGCGACTGGATCGCCCTCTCTGACGTCTGCGATGTGCCGACTGCAAAGCTCATCCAGCACGAAGTGTCTGACGGCATCATCGCCCCGGGCTATGAGCCGGAGGCACTGACCATCCTCGCTGGCAAGAAGAAGGGCAATTACAACGTGGTCGCCATCGACCCGGCCTATAAGCCGAACCCCGTGGAGCACAAGCAGGTCTACGGCATCACCTTCGAGCAGGGCCGCAACGAGCTGGCCATCAACGCCGACACCATGCTGACCAACTGGGTCACCGAGAACAAGACCGTGACCGAGGAGCAGAAGCGCGACCTCATCATTGCCCTCATCACCCTGAAATACACCCAGTCCAACAGCGTCTGCTACACCGCAGGCGGCCAGACCATCGGCGTGGGCGCCGGCCAGCAGAGCCGCATCCACTGCACCCGTCTGGCAGGCCAGAAGGCCGATAACTGGCAGCTGCGCCATATGCCGAAGGTGCTGGAGCTGCCCTTCCGTGACGATGTGGCAAAGCCCAACCGCGACAACGCCATTGATGTTTACATCGGCGACACCCCCGAGGACGTCATCGGTGACGACGTCTGGGCCGAGACCTTCACCCGTCAGCCCGAGCCGCTGACCGCTGAGGAAAAGAAAGAGTACCTGAGCCACGTCACCGGCGTCTGCCTCGGCTCGGATGCGTTCTTCCCCTTCGGCGACAACATCGAGCGCGCACGCCGTTCCGGCGTGACGGCCATCGTCCAGCCCGGCGGCTCCATCCGCGACCAGCAGGTCATCGACACCTGCAACAAGTACGGCATCGCAATGGCATTCTGCGGCATCCGGCTGTTCCATCACTAAAAAGAAAACCTCTCAGTCTCGCTTTGCTCGACAGCTCCCCTAGCGAGGGGAGCCTCTGGCGAAGAGATAAAGCTTTCCGAAATGCCAAAGCCTCCCCTCGGTAGGGGAGGTGGCACGGCGTCAGCCGTGACGGAGAGGTTGAGTTATGAGGTGCGTGAAAATGAGCAAGAAAATCTTAGTCGTTGGCGGCGGCGGACGCGAGCACGCCATCATCAAGGCATTGAAGAAGAGCCCCGACTGCGGCGAAGTCTGGTGTGCGCCCGGCAACGGCGGCATCGGCTATGACGCCCACTGCGTCAACATCAAGGCCACCGATGTGGAAACGATGGTCGGCTTTGCGGAGACGGAAAAGTTCGACTACGTCGTGGTGGCTCAGGACGACCCGCTGGCACTGGGCATGGTGGATGCGCTGGCGGCAGTCGGCATCCCGGCTTTCGGCCCGGACAAGGCCGCTGCCCGCATCGAGGCATCCAAGGTCTTTTCGAAAGACCTCATGAAGAAGTACGGCATCCCCACCGCAAAGTATGAGACCTTCGACGACCCCGCCAAGGTCATGGAGTATATCAAGGCTGAGGGCAAATACCCGGTGGTCATCAAGGCCGACGGCCTTGCGCTGGGCAAGGGCGTGCTCATCTGCGAGAACGAAGAGCAGGCCGCCGAGGGCGTCAAGGAGATCATGCTGGACAAAAAGTTCGGCGCTTCCGGCAACCATGTCGTGGTGGAAGAGTTCCTCACCGGCCCTGAGGTCAGTGTGCTGAGCTTCACCGACGGCAAGGTGGTCAAGCCCATGGTCTCCTCCATGGACCACAAGCGCGCCAATGACCACGACACCGGCCTGAACACCGGCGGCATGGGTACCGTCGCGCCGAACCCCTATTACACTCCGGCCATCGCTGCCGAGTGCATGGAGAAAATTTTCCTGCCCACCATCAAGGCCATGAACGCTGAGGGCTGCCCCTTCAAGGGCTGCCTCTACTTCGGCCTGATGCTCACCCCGGACGGCCCGAAGGTCATCGAGTACAACTGCCGCTTCGGCGACCCTGAGACTCAGGTGGTGCTGCCCCTGCTGGAAAGCGACCTGCTCAAGGTCATGACCGCCTGCACCGAAGGAACGCTGGCCGACACCGAGGTCAGGTTCTCCGACGGCGCTGCCGCCTGCGTCATCCTCGCTTCCGGCGGCTACCCGGTGGCCTACGAGAAGGGCAAGCCCATCACCGGTCTGGTGGACGGTCAGCTGCCCGATGAGCCGAACGTCACGGTCTACCACTCCGGCACGGCCATCACCGAGGACGGCCAGCTCGTCACCAACGGTGGCCGTGTGCTGGGTGTGACGGCCACCGCGCCCGGCCTGCCCCGCGCCATCTCCATCGCCTACGAGGCGGCGGAGCACATCCACTTCGACAAGCTGCACAAGCGCACCGACATCGGGATGCGGGCGCTGAAAGCGCTGGCAGAGAAAGAATAAACCTCTCAGTCTGCTTCGCAGACAGCTCCCCTACCGAGGGGAGCCTCTGGCGAAGAGATGAAGTTTTCCGGTATGCCAAGGCCTCCCCTCGCTAGGGCAACGACGACGACCGCCGCCGGTGGCGGAAGCAGGGAGGAGTTGTTGGGGCCGCGGTCAGCAATACGCAAGTAAAGCGAAGCGGATGCTGGGTACCGCAACCCGGACAATGGCACGGCGTTAGCCGTGACGGAGAGGTTTAGCCCGGAAGAAGAAATCGATACAGGAGGGAAATACCCAATGGTATATCGTATCTATGTTGAAAAGAAACCCGGCTTCGACGGCGAGGCCCAGAGCCTGCGCAATGAGCTCGTCTCCCTGCTGGGCATCAAGGAGCTGAACGGTCTGCGTCTGCTCAACCGCTACGACGTGGAGGGCATCGACGAGGCTCTGTTCGAGCAGTGCGTCCCCACCGTGTTCAGCGAGCCGCCGGTGGATAACACCTATGCAGAGCTGCCTGTCTCCGACGGCGTGTCTTTCGCCGTGGAGTATCTGCCCGGCCAGTTCGACCAGCGCGCCGACTCTGCCGCCGAGTGCATCCAGCTCATCAGCCAGGGCGACCGCCCGCTGGTGCGCTCTGCCCGCGTCTACCTGCTGGAAGGCACCCTGTCCGATGAGCAGGTGGCTGAGATCAAGAAATACGTCATCAACCCGGTGGAGGCCCGCGAGGCTTCGCTGGACACCAAGGCTACCCTGAAGATGGAGTATCCCGTCCCCACCGAAGTGAAGGTGCTGGACGGCTTCAACGAGCTGGATGAGGCAGGCCTGAAAAAGTTCATCGACGAGAAGGGCCTCGCCATGGACCTGGGCGACATCAAGTTCTGCCAGGAGTATTTCCGCTCTGAGAAGCGCGACCCGACCATCACCGAGATCAGGATGATCGACACCTACTGGTCGGACCACTGCCGCCACACCACCTTCGGAACCATTCTGGATGACGTCCAGATCGACGATGCCGTGGTGCAGGAGGCCTTCGACCGCTACATGGCCATGCGCGCCGACCTTGGCCGCGAGAACAAGCCCCGCTGCATGATGGACCTGGCCACCATCGGTGCCAAGGAACTGAAAAAGCAGGGCATCCTGAAGAACCTCGACGAGTCTGAGGAGATCAACGCCTGCACCGTGAAGATCAAGTGCGACGTCAACGGCAAGGACGAGGACTGGCTGTTCCTCTTCAAAAACGAGACCCACAACCACCCGACGGAGATCGAGCCTTTCGGCGGCGCTGCCACCTGCATCGGCGGTGCGATCCGCGACCCGCTGTCCGGCCGCAGCTACGTCTATCAGGCCATGCGCGTCACCGGCGCAGGCGACCCCCTCAAGCCCGTCAGTGAGACCCTGCCCGGCAAGCTGCCCCAGCGCAAGCTGGTGACCACCGCTGCCGCCGGTTATTCCTCCTACGGCAACCAGATCGGCCTTGCTACCGGTCAGGTGGATGAGATCTATCACCCCGGCTATGTGGCAAAGCGCATGGAGATCGGCGCTGTTGTGGGCGCAACGCCCGCTTCCCACGTCCGCCGCGAATGCCCCGCTCCCGGCGACGTCATCGTCCTGCTGGGCGGCCGCACTGGCCGCGACGGCATCGGCGGTGCCACCGGTTCCTCCAAGGCCCACAAGCTGGACAGCCTCGAGCACTGCGGTGCCGAGGTCCAGAAGGGCAACGCCCCCATCGAGCGCAAGCTGCAGCGCCTGTTCCGCCGCGAGGACGCCTGCAAGATGATCAAGCGCTGCAACGACTTCGGCGCCGGCGGCGTCTCTGTCGCCATCGGCGAGCTGGCCGACGGCCTGTATATCGACCTGAACAAGGTCACCAAGAAGTATGACGGCCTCGACGGCACTGAGCTGGCCATCAGCGAGAGCCAGGAGCGTATGGCCGTGGCTCTGGCCCCTGAGGACGTGGACAAGTTCATTGCCATCGCCACCGAGGAGAACCTTGAGGCCACCCCCGTGGCAAAGGTCACCGAGGAAAAGCGCCTGAACATGGTGTGGAACGGCAAGTCCATCGTCAACATCAGCCGCGAGTTCCTGAACTCCAACGGAGCTGAGAAGCACCAGAATGTCCACATCGAGAAGGGGACTGTCTGGCAGCCCCAGTGGGCCGGCGTGACCTTCGAGCAGAAGATGAAGAACATGGTGGGCGATTTGAACGTCTGCAGCAAGAAGGGCCTTTCTGAGCGATTCGACTCCACCATCGGCGCGGCCACCGTGTTGATGCCTTTCGGCGGCGCATGCCAGCTGACCCCCCAGAACGCCATGGTCGCAAAGCTGCCCGTGGACGGCGAGACCAACACCTGCTCCGGCATGGCATGGGGCTACAACCCCTACCTCATGAGCGCCAACCAGTATGTGGGCGCACGGATGGCCGTCGTCGAGAGTGTGACCAAGCTGGTGGCCTCCGGCTTCCGCTATGAGGACGCCTACCTGACCTTCCAGGAGTACTTCGAGCGCCTTGGCACTTCCCCGGAGCGCTGGGGCAAGCCGCTGGCCGCTCTGCTGGGCGCACTGGATGCCCAGATCGGCCTCGGCATCGCCTCCATCGGCGGTAAGGACAGCATGTCCGGCTCCTTCGAGCAGCTGGATGTGCCTCCCACGCTGGTGTCCTTCGCTACCGCCATCGGCAAGGCCAGCCGCGTCGTCTCCACCGAGTTCAAGAAGCCTGAGAGCACCGTCGTCCTCATCCGGCCCATCCTGGACCCCGTCACCGGCTGCCCCAACTTCTTCTCCCTGAAGGCCAACTACAAGAAAGTTGAGCAGATGATGGAAGATGGCATGGTGGCCGCTGCTTCCTCTGTGGGCTATGGCGGTCTGGCCGAGGCTCTCTTCAAGATGGGTCTGGGCAACCGCATCGGCTTCAAGATGATGAACAACATGACCACCCACGATATGTTTAAGCCCATGTACGGCTCCATCGTGCTGGAGATGGTCTCTGACGCCCCGGCTGGTGAGCTGCTGGGCGAGACCACCGCAGACTACACCTTCGAGTGCTGCGGCGACAAGCTGGATATGGCTCAGCTGCAGGAGATCTGGGAGAGCAAGCTCGAGCCCGTCTATCCCTACCGCAAGGCCGGTCCCGCCGTCGAGAAGATCGACGGCAGCCTGACCGCCCCCGCTGCGCCCAAGATCGGCGTGGCAAAGCCGAAGGTCATCATCCCGGTCTTCCCGGGTACCAACTGCGAGTATGACACCGCCCACGCCTTTGCCCGCGCCGGTGCGGACCCCGAGGTGCTGGTCATCCGCAACCTGACCCCCGCTGACGTCACCGCCAGCTGCGAGGCACTGGTCAAGGCCATCAACGAGAGCCAGATCATCATGCTGCCCGGCGGCTTCTCCGGCGGCGACGAGCCGGACGGTAGCGCAAAGTTCATCGCCTCCTTCTTCCGCAATCCTGCGGTCACTGAGGCAGTCCGCGACCTGCTGCAGCACCGTGATGGTCTGATGCTGGGCATCTGCAACGGCTTCCAGGCCCTCATCAAGCTGGGTCTGGCCGCTTACGGCGACATCCGCCCCATCACGGCCTGCGATCCGACCCTGACCTTCAACACCATCGGCCGCCACCAGAGTATGCTGGTGCGCACCCGCATCGCCTCCACCGGCAGCCCCTGGCTGTCCAAGTGCAGTGTGGGCGACCAGCACACCGTGGCCATCAGCCATGGTGAGGGCCGCTTCGTGGCACCTCAGAGCGTGCTGGACACCCTCATCGCCAACGGCCAGATCGCGACCCAGTACGTCGATCAGGACGGCAGCCCCAGCATGGACATGAAGTACAACCCCAACGGCTCCGTCCTCGCCATCGAGGGCATCACCAGCCCGGATGGCCGTGTCTTCGGCAAGATGGGCCATTCGGAGCGCAGCGGCGAGTACCTGTACAAGAACGTCACCGGCGACAAGTATCAGCCTATTTTCGAGGGCGGCGTGGACTATTTCAAGATTTGATGGTATCATAAAAGAAACATCTACCCAAGGAGGACATCTTCATGTCTCAGCATGACCGTTATATCAGCCCTTTTTCCACCCGTTATGCCTCCGATGAGATGCAGTACATCTTCTCGGACGACAACAAGTTCCGCACCTGGCGCCGCCTGTGGGTGGCCCTGGCCCGGGCCGAGATGAAGCAGGGCCTGACCAATATCACCCCCGAGATGGTGGCCGAGCTGGAAGCTCATGTGGACGACATCAACTATGAAGTCGCCATCGAGCGGGAAAAGCTGGTGCGCCACGACGTCATGAGCCATGTCTACGCCTACGGCCAGCAGTGTCCCAAGGCGGCAGGCATCATCCATCTGGGTGCCACCAGCTGCTATGTCGGCGACAACACCGACATCATCGTGATGCGTCAGGGCCTCGAGCTGGTGCGCAAGAAGCTCATCGGCGTGCTGGCAAAGCTGGCAAAGTTCGCCGAGGAGTATAAGGATATGCCCTGCATGGCCTACACCCACTGCCAGCCCGCCCAGCCCACCACCGTGGGCAAGCGCGCTACCCTGTGGGCCAACGAGCTGGTGATGGACCTCAACGAGATCGACCACCGTCTGGCTACCCTGCAGCTGCGCGGCGTCAAGGGTACCACCGGCACCCAGGCTTCCTTTATGGAGCTGTTTAAGGGCGACGCCGATAAGATCCGCGCCGTGGATGCTTCCATCGCCGAGGAGATGGGCTTCGACAGCGAGGCCGTCATCCCGGTGTCCGGCCAGACCTACAGCCGCAAGGTGGACGCCTTCATCCTCAACGCACTGGCCGGCATCGGCCAGAGCTGCATGAAGTTCGCCACCGACCTGCGCCTGCTGGCCAACTTCAAGGAGATGGAAGAGCCATTTGAGAAGAACCAGATCGGTTCCTCCGCCATGCCTTACAAGCGCAACCCCATGCGCTGCGAGCGCATCTGCGCTTTGAGCCGCTACCTGATGGTGGATGTGCTCAACCCCAGCTTCACCACCGGTACGCAGTGGTTCGAGCGCACGCTGGACGACAGCGCCAACAAGCGCGTTGCCATGGCTGAGGGCTTCCTCGCCACCGACGCCATCCTGAACATCATGCTCAACGTCACCGACGGCATCGTGGTCTACCCGAAGGTCGTGCGCAGCCGTCTGATGGCTGAGCTGCCCTTCATGGCCAGCGAGAACATCATGATGCAGGCCGTGGAGAAGGGCGGCAACCGTCAGGAGCTCCACGAGCGTCTGCGCCAGCACGCCATCGCCGCCGGCAAGCAGGTCAAGGAAGAAGGTCTGCCCAACGATATGGTGGACCGCATCGCCGCCGACCCGGCCTTTGGTCTGACCAAGGAGGAGATCGTGGCGGGCCTTGTGCCGGAGAACTTTGTGGGCCGCGCTCCCCAGCAGGTGGAGGAGTTCATTGCTCACATCCTCAAGCCCATCTTTGACGCCAACCCGGATGCTGTGGAACAGCACGCAAACCTGAGCGTCTAAACGTGATTTTACAGGAAAAGAGGCTGTTGCCGCAGGCAACGGCCTCTTTTCTGCACACAGAAGGAGTTTTCATGAGACTCGATAAATATTTAGCCGAGACGGCCCAATGCACCCGGAGCGAGGCGAAGGCACTGCTGGCGAAAGGCCGCGTCACGGTCAACGGCGCGGTCTGCAAGAAAGGGGATACCCAGCTGAAAGAGGCTGACGCCGTGGCGGTGGACGGCAAGGCGCTGGCCTACCGGCAGTTCGTCTACCTTATGCTCAACAAGCCCGAGGGCGTCGTCAGCGCCTCCACCGACAAGCGGGACACGACGGTCGTGGATCTGGTGGGGGATGCTTATCCCCGGCGGGAACTGTTCCCGGCCGGGCGGCTGGACAAGACCAGCACCGGTTTCGTCCTGCTGACGGACGACGGCGGCTTTGCCCACGACATCCTCGCGCCTAAACGCCATGTCTCCAAGACCTACACCGTCGTCATCGACACCCCGCTGACAGAAGAGATGAAGGCCGGCTTTGCCGCAGGCGTTACCCTTGCCGACGGCACGGCCCTTTCGCCGGCGGAAGTGTCCGCCCTCACCCCCGACGGGCTGACGGTCCGCGTTCTGCTCAGGCAGGGCGTGTATCATCAGATCAAGCGGATGTTCGGTGTCTACGGTGCGGGCGTCAACGCCCTGCACCGGGACGCCATCGGCGGGCTTGCGCTGGACGAGAGCCTTGCCCCGGGCCAGTGGCGGGAGCTGACAGCTGACGAGGTGGCGAAAATTACCACGGGGTAAAGGACTGCTTTTCACCCGATTTTCAAAAAAGTATCACATTTTACCGGTAAAATAGCCCTCAGAACCACGCAGAAAGGCCCTTTTTGGCCCGAAAATGACCCCGAAAGATAATTTCAACAAGAAAGAAGAATTTTTTTTGGTGAAATATGTTGCAAAAGTAAATTCTTTTGTGTAAAATATAAAATGTAATGCGGCGAAATTGTTAAAAATCACAATCCCGCCCACCTGCGGTTTGCACAAGAGAGGAAAAGGGGTATCCATTTATGGCCAATAGAGTATTTCAGAGCGTGATCTACCAGATGAAGGACGCGATCGACCGCGTGGTCGGCGTGGTGGATGAGACCGGCGCTGTCATCTCCTGCTCGGAGCTGAATCTGATCGGCGAGGTGCGCGAGGGCTTTATGGCAGAGCGTCTGACGGCCGGTGACCGCTTCGTGCGGGATGGCTACACCTACCAGCAGTTCTCCAGCGCAAAGCATAACGATTATGCCGTTTTTGTGGAAGGTGCGGACGAGACTGCGGGCCAGTTTGCCGCTGTGCTGTCCATCAGCCTGCAGAGCATCAAGCAGTATCACGACGAGAAGTTCGACAAAGCCAACTTTATCAAGAACGTGGTGCTGGACAACATCCTGCCCGGCGACATCTACGCCAAGGCCCGTGAGCTCCACTTTGCCACCGACGTCTCCCGTGTGGTGTTCATCGTCCGCGTCACCAGCGGCGGCGACATTTCCGCTTACGACGTGGTGAGCAGCCTGTTCCCCGACAAGCAGAAGGACTTCGTCTTCAATATCAGCGAGACGGACACCGTCCTGGTCAAGGAGATCCGCAAGGGCATCGACCGCACCGATATGGAGAAGCTGGCCGCCAGCATCGTGGATACCCTGTCCGGCGAGCATTACATCAAGGCTGTCGTGGGCATCGGCACCCCCATCGCCAACGTGAAGGACCTGGCTACTTCCTTTAAGGAAGCACAGATCGCCATGGAGGTCAGCAAGGTGTTCGACACCGAGAAGCAGATCATCCGCTACGACAATCTGGGCATCGCACGTCTTATTTACCAGCTGCCCACCACGGTCTGCGAGATGTTCCTGCGCGAAGTGTTCAAGCAGGGCAGCATCGAGAGCCTGGACCAGGAGACCCTGTTCACCATCCAGCGCTTCTTCGAGAACAACCTGAACGTCTCCGAGACCAGCCGCGGCCTGTTCGTCCACCGCAACACGCTGGTGTATCGTCTGGAAAAGATCAAAAAGCTGACCGGTCTGGATCTGCGTGAGTTCGACGACGCTATCGTGTTCAAGGTAGCGCTCATGGTCAAGAAGTACCTGTCCAACAACCCGGCCAAATATTGATATTTCGTCTCAGCCGCTCCGGCTGCGGACGCCGAAACCGGCCGCTCGACCCCGATGCTGGCCGGTTTCTTTTGTAATGGCTCGTAGGAATAATAACCTCTCCGTCACGGCGTCAGCCGTGACGGAGAGGTTTGGTCTGGAACTTCTGTGCCAAATAAACTTTTCAGGAGCAAGATACTCATGATAGATTTTGAACATGTCACCAAGATATACAAACGGAGTGATACTCCCGCTCTGGAGGACATCGACTTCCACGTAGACGACGGTGAGTTCGTCTTTCTGGTGGGCCACTCCGGCGCCGGCAAGTCCACTCTGCTCAAGCTCATCCTCCGCGAAGAGCTGCCCACCGAGGGCCGCGTCATGGTGGACGGCAAGGACGTCGCCCGGCTGCGCCGGGGCAAAGTGCCTTTCCTTCGCCGCCAGATGGGCATCATCTTCCAGGATTTCCGCCTCATCCCCACCATGACGGTCTACGAGAATGTGGCGTTTGCCATGCATGTCACCAACATCGGCAAAAAAGACATCAAAGAGCGCGTCAACTACATGCTGGAGCTGGTGCATCTGGAAGATAAGGCAAAGGTCTACCCCGAGTTCCTCTCCGGCGGTGAGCAGCAGCGCGTGGCCGTGGCCCGCGCTCTGGCCCACAGCCCCCGCCTCGTCATTGCGGACGAGCCCACCGGCAACATCGACCCCGAGATGAGCCTTGAGATGATGGAACTGCTGGAACGCGTCAGCGAGATGGGCATCACGGTGCTTGTCGTCACCCACGAGCATGAACTGGTGCGCCGCTTCAACCGCCGCACCATCACCCTGAAGCATGGCCGCATCATCTCCGATGTTCCGGCCAGTTTCGGCGAGGAGGTACACGTATGAAAATCTCTACGTTTGGGTTCCTCACCCGGCGCGGCGTGCGCAACCTCGGTAAGCACTGGGCCATGACCATCGCCTGCATCGCTTCCCTCAGCGTCTGCATGACCCTGAACATCTTCGCCAGCCTCATTGAAGTCAATGTGGACAGCATGGTGAGTTATCTGGGCAGCCAGAACGAGATGGTGGTCTACGTGGACCCCGAGGCTGATGACGCCACCATCCAGTCTGTGGGCAATGCCCTCAGCGGCACCGCAGGTGTGAGCCGGGTGCAGTATATGTCCAAAGAAGACGTCCTCAACCAGTACAAGGGGTATATGTCCGACTATGCCGCCCTGCTGAACGAGTTCGAGAACGACAACCCTTTCAAGGCCAATTACCGCGTCTCCCTGTCTGATTTGAGCCAGATGGAGAACATCAGCAAGCAGTTCGAGAACATCAGCGGCGTCTACAGCGTCACGGCTCCCATCGAGATGACCAAGACCTTTGTGGAGGTCCAGCAGGCTGTCACCAAGGTCGGGCGCGGTCTGGTGCTGGTGCTGATGGCTGTCAGCATCATCACGGTGGGTACCACCATCCGGCTGAGCGTCTTTGCCCGCCGCCGTGAAATCGAGATCATGAAGTATGTCGGCGCTACCAACGCCCTCGTCACCCTGCCTTTCGTCATCGAGGGCCTGACTATGGGCCTGCTCTCCGGCATCCTGACGGCAGCTGCCACCATCGGCGGCTATGCCTACATTGTTCAGCTGTCGCCCACGCTGGGCGGCCTGTGGCAGATGCTTATGGGTACGGCTCTGGTGCCGCTGGAAAATGTCTGGCCCACCATCCTGACCTACAGCCTCGCGGGCGGCGCTCTGGTGGGCGGTCTGGGCAGTATGTTCTCCATCCGCAAGCACCTGAACGTGTAAGGAGGGGCCTACTGTGTACCATGACAAGCATTCCGCAGGCTTTGTTCTGCATCATCCGCCCCGCCACGCAAAGCCGTCGGGCCATTCGGCCATGATGCGCGCCGCTTGCGCCTTTCTGGCCGCCGCCTGCCTCGTGCTGAGCGTGACGGTCTACCCGGCCAGTGCGGCCACCAGCATGAGCTCGCTGCAAAACAAGCTGGACAAGATCTCTGCGTCCATCAAGCAGCATAAGACGGAGCTGAACGACGCCAAAAAGAAGGAAGCTGCTGCCAAGGCCCTCGAGTCTGAGCTGAAGGAAAAAGTCTCGGTGCTCCAGAGCCAGATCAGCGTCCTCAAGAGCCAGATCTCCGAGGTGCAGAACAGCATCGGCGTCAAAGAGCAGGAGATCACCGCCAAGCAGAATGAGATCGCCCGGAAAGAGCAGGAGATCGCCGACCAGTGGGACGATTTCAAGAGCCATATGGCCGCGATGCAGGAGCTGCGGGACGGCGGCAGCGTCGCCATGCTCCGGTCTGTGAACGATCTGTACGAGCTTCTGACCTTCAATGAGGTCATGCAGGACATTTCGGTGAAGGATACCGAGATACTCGACAACATGAAGGCTGCGAAGGAAGCCCTCGTGGCCGACCGCACCCAGCTCGTGGAGGAGCGCACCCAGCTGCAAAACAAAAAGGCTGAGCTGGACGCCCAGAACAAGCAGATGCAGTCCAAGCAGAACGAGCTCAACAACAGCGTCAAGGAGGCCCGTCTGAGCGCCGCTGAGGCCCAGCAGGCCCAGAAGAACGCCCAGGCGGCCATCGAGTCGGACGAGATGAACTACGAGGCCGTCAAGAAGGAGATCCAGAAGCTCATCGCAGCGGCAGCGGCCAGCAAGCCCCAGCTGAGCTTCAGCGGCTTTATCTGCCCGCTCAGGAGCTATACCCGCATCTCCAGCGAGTACGGCTGGCGCAAAAACCCGGTCTCCGGCGTCAACAAACTCCACGCCGGCATCGACTTTGCCGCCCCCGCAGGCACGCCCATCTACGCCGCCGCCAGCGGCTATGTGCAGGTGGCCGGCTGGTCCAGCGGCGGCTACGGCAACTATGTCATCATCTATCACGGCAAAATGACAGACGGCAACGCCTACTCCACCCTCTACGGCCATATGCGCTCGGTGGCAACGTCGGCGGGCAAGTATGTCAACCAGGGCGACCTCATCGGCTATGTGGGCTCCACCGGCAACTCTACCGGCAACCACCTCCATCTCGAGGTGTGGAAGGGCGGCTCCAAGGCCAATGCGGTCAACCCCCGCGGTTATATTCCGATAAGATAACACAACTGTAATTGAAGTCGAGGGGTCAAAGGAGGCCACAAGGCGAAATGAACGAGCAAAAACGCAAGCGTATCCTTCGGGTGGGCTGTCTGATTCTGGCAGGAGTGTTCCTGCTGTCGGTACTGGGCAGTGTCATCCTGATGTTTTTGGTCTGAACTGGGGAGGACACTGAATGAACCGCAAAATTTCCGTAGGGATGACCGTGACCATCGTCATTCTGGCAATGACGGTCACTTTTTCCATCACGATGCTGATGGCGATGCGGCTGTTTGACCACACCGTCACCAGCGTGAAGGAAAAGGAGAGCATGTACAACAAGGTGGCCGAGGTAGACCGCTATGTGCGCGCCAACGACTACTACGACATCGACGAGACCGTGCTGTACGACCGTCTGACTGCCGGTTATCTGCTGGGTACCGGCGACAAGTACGCCCGCTACTACACCGCCTCGGCCTACACCGACCTGCTCAACGCCCAGAGCGGCAAGCTGATGGGCATCGGCGTGGAGCTGGCCATCGACCAGTCCGGCTACGCCAAGGTCATCAAAGTGTATGACGAGTCTCCTGCCAAGGAGGCCGGCCTCCAGCGGGGTGATTACATCACCACCATCGACGGCGCAGACATCAAAAGTCTGGGCAGCGTGGAGGCTGTCCAGAACAAACTCCGGGGCGAGAGTGGCACGAGCGTCAATGTAGGCTGGCTGGACAGCGAGAACGCCCAGCACACCGCCGATCTGACCCACTCCGGCTTTACGGCCAACAGCGTCGATTCCGCGCTGGTGCAGGGCAATGTGGGCTATATCAAGATCTGGCAGTTCGACAACTCCACCCCCAGTGAGCTGGACTTTGCGCTCCGCAGCCTGACCGCCAGCGGCGCCCAGAGCTTCATCTTCGACCTGCGCGACAACGGCGGCGGCGTCCTTGACGACGCCATCAGCTGCATCGAACTCGTCGCGCCGGAAGGCGTACTGGCCTACGCTGAGGACAAGGCAGGCAACCGCACCCTGCTGGGCAGCAGCACCGGCGACTCGGTCATCAGCCAGCCCACCGTCTGCCTCGTGAACGAGAACACCGCCAGTGCGGCAGAACTCTTTGCGTCCAGCCTGCGCACCCTGTGCGGCACCCGCCTCGTGGGCAGCACCACGATGGGCAAAGGCACCATCCAGAGCAGCCCCCAGCGCCTCTCGGACGGCAGCGCTGTCGTGGTCACGGTGGCAAAGCTCATCTGCGGCGACGGCTCCTGCTTCGACGGCACCGGCCTGACCGTGGACGTGGAGCGCCCGCTGACTGCCGACGAGCAGGCCAGCTACTATGACTACACCCTCGACACGGACCCGCAGATACAGCGCGCCGTCAGCACCGCGCAGCAGCTCACCGGTGTCACCACCGTGGGCGGCGTGAACGACGCTGACATCGCCGCCGACTCCGCTGCAGCCTCTTCGGAGGCCGCAGCCGAGAGCACCGCTTCCAGCGAGGCCGCAGGGGAGGCAGAGGCTTCCTCCGAGGCCGGTGCAGAAGGGGAGCAGGAGGCTGCAAGTGCGCAGTAAACACTTCTTAAAAATAACTTTAGTCGTGTAAATAGCTCAACCTCTCAGTCTGCTTCGCAGACAGCTCCCCTACCGAGGGGAATCTCTGGCGAAGAGAGTAAGCTTTGCGGAATGCCAAGGCCTCCCCTCGATAGGGGAGGTGGCACGCTGCAGGCGTGACGGAGAGGTTTTGCTGTTTTAGCAAGAAACAGAAAGGAAAACCACTATGCCGGAGCTGACCGACCTCTCCGTTATCCGCACCCTGTGCGAAAAATACGATTTCGCGCTCTCCAAGGGCTTTGGACAGAACTTCATCATCAATCCCGGCCTGCCGCCCAAGATCGTGGACGCCAGCGGCGTCGATAAGAGCTGGGGCGTGCTGGAGATCGGCCCCGGCATCGGCGTGCTGACCAAAGAGCTGGCCCAGCGCGCTGCCAAGGTGGTGTCCATCGAGGTGGACGAGCGCCTGCCGCCCCTGCTGGCCGAGACCATGGCGGGCGTGGATAACTTCAAGCTGGTATTGCAGGATGTTCTGAAAGTAGACCTCCGCGCTCTCATCGAGGAGGAGTTCCCCGGGATGCCGGTGGCTGTCTGCGCCAACCTGCCCTACTACATCACCAGCCCCATCGTCATGAAGCTGCTGGGCGACCGCCTGCCCATCCAGAACCTCACCGTCATGGTGCAGAAGGAGGCCGCCGACCGTCTGGCCGCTGCCCCCGGCACCCGGGCGTCCAGCGCCATCAGCTGTGCCGTGAGCTACTATGCCACCTCAAAACTGATGTTCACCGCCGCGCCGGGCAGCTTCTACCCGGCCCCGAAGGTCACCAGCGCCGTTGTGCGGATGGACATCCGCCCCACTCCCGCCGTACAGGTGGAGGACGAGGACGGCTACTTTGCCCTCATCCGTGCCGCTTTCGGCCAGCGCCGTAAGACCGCCGCCAACGCCATCGCCAGCGGCCTCGGCCTGCCGAAAGATAAGGTCATCGCGGCCATCGAGGCGGCGGGCTTCGACGCCCGCATCCGCCCCGAGGCCCTGACCCTCGAGGACTTCGCTGCCGTACAGCGGGAGCTGAAGTAAAATTTTATCATAATAAAACGCCAAGGCCCCCGCAGTTTGGAACAGAACTGCGGGGGCCTTGGTCGTTATGTGGAAGGAATAGAGAATGGCAATGTGCTTACCTCAGCAGTGCGGAGTGGTCTGCGCCGCCCACAGTGAAGGTGGCGGTGGAGCCGCTGTGGCTGAGGGTGAAAGGCGTATCGCCCGCACCGAGGGCTGCAACATCGGAGAGGGAGAGGGTGGAAGTGCAGCGTTCGGTGGAGAAGACAACGGTCTCGATGCGCTCAGAGCGGAGGCCGGTCAAATCGGAAAGGACGCCCTGCAGGGACGCCGTCTCATGGGTGACATCAATGTAGAGAACATCGCTGATCTGGTTCAGCTGGACCAGCTGGACGTTCTGGAGGATGTTGGCCTGAGCCGGGTCAAGGACACGCAGGCCGGTGGAGATGGTGCTGTTGTCGCTGCTGCCGCCGCTGTGGGAGACATCGCGGTACTCCACCGCATCGCAGACCGCGCAGGTGCGGTACTCGCGGCTGCTGTCGCCTTCGACAGGCGTCCAGCTGCTCCACTGATGGCCGAGGGCGGGCAGCTCCTGCGTCTCAGTGACGACACAGCCGCTGACCGTGCAGCTGCGCTGTTTCTCGCCCTTCTCGGTGCAGGTAGGCTCTTTGGTGATGACCCACTCGCCGAAGGTGTGGGTCTTGCTGACGGGGATGGCCTCGGTCTGGGTATCGTCGCCACGGATGCAGTCACGGTGCTTGGAGCCTTGCTCGACACAGGTAGCGTCCCTGTCGATGACCCACTCGCCGTACTCGTGGCCGAGGGCCTCAATGGCCTCAGTCCGGGTATCGCCGCAGGCAGAACAGGTGAAGGTGCGCACGCCGTCGGCAGTGCAGGTGGCCTCCTTCGTGACGACGCCTGCATCCCACTTGTGGGCGGTCTTATCCACCGGGATGCTCTCGGTGTAGCTGTCGCCGCAGACGACGCAGGTATAGGTCATGATGCCCGTCTCGGTGCAGGTCGCGGCCTTGGTCACGACGCCCGCGCCGTAGCTGTGCTGGCCGGTGGCGTTGAGCGTTTCGGTCTTCGTATCGCCGCAGACCTCGCACTGGTAGGTGACGGTGCCGTCCTGGCCGCAGGTAGCCGCTGTCGTGGAGAGGACTTTCCACTGATGCTGGCCGGTGGCGGGGATGCTCTCGGTCTGGGTAGCGTCGCTGCGGATGCAATCACGGTGTTTGGAGCCTTCCTCGATACAGGTAGCGTCCCGGTCAATGACCCACTCGCCGTACTCGTGGCCGGGGGCCTCAATGGCCTCAGTCCGGGTATTGTGGCAGACGGTACAGGTGAAGGTGCGCACGCCCAGCTCAGTGCAGGTGGGCTTCTTCGTGACGACACCCTCGTTCCAGGTGTGCTGGCCGGTGGCGGGGAGAGTGTGGCGGAACGTGGTGCCGCAGTGGTCCACCATGCAGATGTAATCGATGTAGCCGTCCTTGCCGCAGGTCGGCTCCTGATGGTCGCTGACTTTCCAGTTGTGGACAGAAGCGATGTCGCCGTACTTGGCCTTTTCTGCCTCACTCATCTCGGGCGTTACGCGGTCGGGGGAGTGAGAAGTGGAATGGCTGTCCGCGTAGACACCGTTGTGGAAGAGCCGCGAGATGCTGGTGGTGCCGCTCTTTACGAGCTTCACGAGGCCCTTCTTGCCGTTTTCCGCGAGCTGGATGACTTTGTCCAGCTTCTTGCCGTCGCTGCTTTGGATAGCATTGTCGGCGTCGGGGGCGGTTGCGGTGATGTCCAGCGCGGAGTCGGTATTGCTGATGGAGACGCTGCCGCCGCCGATGGCAGGGGCGTCGCTGGTGCCGGTGGCGGTGATGGTGCCGCCGGTTATCGTGATACTGCTGGAGTTGTTGTTGTCGCTGCCGCCGATGCCGGCGCCGGTGTCATAGCCGGTGGCTGTGATGGTGCCGCCACTGATGGTGACATCGGCGTAGCTGCCGCCGATGCCCGAAGAACCGAAGTTGTTGCTATGCTGGTTGCCTTTGGCGTTGACCGTGCCGCTCTTGATGGTCACGCTGCTGCGGCTATTAAGGCCCGAGCCGATGCCGGCAGCGGAATCGCCGCCCGTTGCGTTGATGGTGCCGCCGTCGATCACGACGTCCACCTTGTCGGAGTCATAGCCTGAGCCGATGCCGGCAGCGAGATTGCCGCCCCTGACGTCTTTGAGTTCGGCGTTACCGGAGATGTTGACCGTGGAAGAGCGACCGTAATAGCCCGAACCGATGCCGGCGCCGCCGTTCTTGCCCTCGGCCTTTTCAATGGTGCCGCCGGTGATCTCGATGTCCGTGGCGTTGGTAGAATAGCTGCCGCTGCCGATGGCTGCACTGGAGTCGCTGGAGGCTGTGACGTTGCTGTCAGTGATATGGATAATGGTCTTGAGGGCGTTCGGCGTACCCGTAGGAGGACTGTAGAAGTCTCCTTCACTGCCGCTGCCGATGGCTGCGCCGTTGCCGCCGACGGCCTTTACCGTGCTGCCTTCTATCGTGATGGCGGTGTTGCCCTTGGCGCCTTTGCCGCTGCCAATGCCAGCGCCCGGGTTATTAGTGGAATCAGCGGAGGACTCCAGAGAGCTCACAGACGCGTTGCGGATGGTGATGTAAGTTTGGCCGGAGGCGTAATGACCGCTGCCGATGCCTGCACCGTCGTAGGCAAAAGCATGTTTGACACCCTTTCCGGCAGTTGTATCGTGGATGTTGACGGTCGTCTTGCCGGTGGAGGATTCGCCCGAACCGATGGCTGCGCCGCCGCTGCCATACGCGTACACGAGCGCATCCTGGGTGATGTCGATTTTGGTCTCGCCGGTAGAGCCTTTGCCACTGCCGATGCCTGCACCACCGCCGACGCCGCCCGTGGCCTTTTCAATGGTGCCGCCGGAGATGTTGATGGTGGTATCCTGGAAGGAGTTCGCGCCGCCGCCGATGCCTGCGCCGCCGCCCGTACCCTCGGCATTTTTAATGATACCGCCCGAAATATTCACAACGTAATCGCCGCGGATGCCGCTGCCGCCGCTGCCTCCGTTGCCGCCGGTAGCGTTCTGTATCTCGCCGCCGGAGATGAAGAGCCTACCGGCGCTGTAGATGCCAGTGCCGCCGGTGCCGTCGTCCGCCGTGCCGTCGCCGCCCTTCGCGGTTCCGATGGTGGCGTTGTCGGAGATGGTGAGCGTACCGCCGCTGCGGATGCCCATGCCGCCGGAGGCATTGCTGTCGCCGCCCTGCGCGGTTTCGATGGTGCCGCTGGAGATGGTGAGATTACTGCCGCTGAAGATGCCGCTGCCGCCGTTGCCATCGGTAGAAGCGCCGCCGGTGGCCTTCTGTATCTTGCCGCCGGAGATGGTGAGGTCGCCGTAACTGTAGATGCCGCTGCCGCCGCTCTTGCCTTTGCCGTCGCCGCCCTGCGCGTTTCCGATGGTGGCGCTGTCGGAGATGGTGAGCTTACTGCTGCTGTAGATGCCGCTGCCGCCGTACTTCTCGGAATCGCCGCCGGTGGCCTGCTCTATCTTGCCGCCCTTGATGGTGAGTGTACCGTTACCGTTGCTGCGGATGCCGCTGCCGCCGGTGCCGTTGCTGGCATTGCCGCCGATGGCTTTTTGAATGGTACCGGCAAGGATTTCCATGGTCTTGCCAAGGATGCCGCTGCCGCCGGAGGCATTGCCGTCGCCGCCCTGCGCGTTTCCGATGGTGGCGTTGCCGGAGATGGTGAGCGTACTGCTGTAGATGCCGCTGCCGCCGCTGCCGTTGGTAGAAGCGCCGCCGGTGGCCTGCTGTATCTCGCCGCCGGAGATGTTGAACTCACGGGCGCTGATGCCGTCGCCGCCGGTGTCGTTCTCGCCGGTGCCGGTGGAGTTGCCGCCGATGGCTTTTTGAATGGTACCGGCAAGGATTTCCATGGTATTGCCAAGGATGCCGCTGCCGCCGGAAATTGTGCCGTTGCCGCCCTGTGCGGTTCCGATGGTGCCGCCGGAGATGGTGAGCTTGCCGTCGCTGTGGATGCCGTCGCCGGCGTAGCCATCGGTAGAAGCGCCGCCGGTAGCGTTCGTGATGGTGGCGTTGTCGGAGATGTTGAGGTCGCCTTTGCTGTAGATGCCGTGGCCGGCGTTACTGCTGCTGTTTCTGCTGTCGCCGTTGCCGCCGATGGCGCTGACAATGGTGGCTTTGTCAGGAATGGTGAGCTCGCCGTCGCTGTGGATGCCGTCGCCGGCGTCGTGGGAACCATAGCCGTCGCCGCCCTTCGCTTTTTCGATGGTGCCGCCCTCGATCTTGACGGTAATATTCTTGCTATCGCAACCTCCGCCGATGCCGTCGCCGGTGTTGCCACCGGTGGCGTTCTTGATGGTGCCGCTCTTGATGGTGACTGTGGTCTGGCCGGTGCTTCCGTCACCGCTGCCGATGCCGGCACCACCGGAGCCGCCCTGCGCGTTTTCGATGGTGCCGCCGGAGATGGTGATATTGGTGTTGCCTGTAGCGTCCGACCCACTGCCGATGCCGGCACCACCCTGATCGGTCCGCGCATTGATTTTGGCAGTGCCGCTGATGGTGATATTGGTTTCGCCGGTAGCCCATGTACCGCTGCCAATGCCGGCACCATCGGAGGCACCGATGGCGGTGATGTCGCCGCCTGTTATCTCAATGGTGCCGGCACCACTGTTGCTTACTTTGCCGGTGTTCCAGACGCTGCCGATGCCAGCAGAGGCACCGCTGCCTGTGGCGGTCAGGCTGCCGGTGTTGCGGCCATTTTCATTTCCGGATGTGATGGTCAGTTTGCCGGTGTCTTCTCTGCCATAATAGTCCTTTTCGTTGTGCTCGAGGCCGGCATGTTGGCCGTCGCTGGTGAGGGTATTGTCGCCCTTGAGCGTGATCGTCGTGTTGCCCGCGCCCTCGACGCTGAGGGCGGCGTCATTTTTGGCCTTAATGTTGACATTGTCCAGCGTCACGTTGAGGGTGTTGTCATTGCCTTTGGCCTTGTTGATGATGCGGATGACATAGTTGGTGACGTTTTCGGCTGTGCTCCTGAAGTTTTCCGCCGCGCGTTCCAAGACCGTAGTCGATTCGTTCCGGGTCTCTTCGTCGTCATTGGCGTCGGCGACCTTGAGGGATGCACCGGTGTACGTGAACTGGCTTTTGGGTGTAGAGAGGCTGCTCTCCGTGCTTTCCGTGCCTTCCGTGCCTTCGGCAGGGGTCTCGCTGCCGGTGGTGGGAGTGCCGCCCGCCGAGCCGGAGGTGCCGCTCTCAGAGCCTTTGCTCTCAGGGTCAGAGCTTCCCGCGCCGGTGTTCTTGCCGCCGGTCTGGTCCTTTTTCGTGGGATCAGTCTCGTTTTCCTCGCCGCCGGTAGTGTCGTCAGGCTGGTTCTTGCTTTCTTCGCCGCCGGTAGTGTCGTCAGGCTGGTTCTTGTTTTCCTCGCCGCCGGTGGTGTCGCCGGTCTGGTTTTCGTTTTCCTCGTTGCCGTCGTCAGAAGACACGTTGCCCTTGGGGGCGCCGAGGTAGACAATGTCTTCGTTTTCGCTGTCGCTGTCTTCTGATGGGGGCGTGGCCAACTTGGGTTGGGCGGGAGAGGCTGCGGAGGTGCCGCCTTCAGAAGAGCTGCCGCCGGAGGCGGTGGTATCCTCTGAGCGCTTGCCGCCCTTGATGATGATATTGCCGTCGCTGTCCTTTGTAGCAGTAGGATTTCCCGAGTGCTTGACATAGGTGCCGCTTTTGTCTTTGGTGACTGTGATGTCACCATCGCCTATGTAATAGGTATCCGCATACGCCGGTGCGGCCATGCCGGCCACCATTGCGGCTGTCAGCGCCAGCGCCGTCACCCGGTGGGACGCAGGCCGGGGGGACGGCACCCGCAGCGGATGCCCCAGAACGCGCATTGCAAGCTTGCGATAAGAGATCATAGAAACCTCCTCTGAAAAATGTGAGTTTTGCACAGAAGTTCAAGACGAAGCGGCAGGAACTTGTGAAAGAAGCATAAATATTAAGCTTGTTTTATTCTATCACATTCCGGCCATAATGTGGCCGTATCTGCGTGAATCGCCTCGCGGATGTCTCGAAACGCCCTGAAACAGCGCTGCATGGGCCGACAGCGGGCCGGACAAAGATATTGACAAGCGGGGAGGTTTCTGGTATTCTACTAGAGTACCCTGTGCAAACGATACTCGCTGGTGTGGCGCAATGGCAGCGCAACTGATTTGTAATCAGTGGGTTGCAGGTTCAACTCCTGTCACCAGCTCCAAAAAGTCCTACGATATACCGCTGAAAAGCGGCGTGTGTCGTGGGGCTTTTGCTTTTTGGGAAAAGGTACGCAGGACTGTTCAATAAAGAAAAAAAGTGCTATAATACTTATAAACCTGAAACTTTACACGAAAGGATGGGTGTGTTATGAGTACAAGAGAATTAGCAAGAACCCTGCTGGATGAGATGCCGGATAATGATTTGATCTATCTGGTGGCGTATATGCAGAGCTTAAAGGCTCTTAAGGATGCAGAGATACCCAATGCCAAGACACAAACGGCGATTGATGAAGTGGACAGCATGATTAGAACCGGCAAGGGAGAACACTTTGAGGGCTCTACTGCCGACTTCTTCGCTCAACTGGCGGCGGAGGACTAAACCGTGTTAAAACTGAACACTTCCACGCAGTTTAAGAAAGATTATAAAACCTGCATCAAGCGGCATTATAAAATGGATTTGCTGCAAGCGGTTGTTGATGTGCTGCGAGTGCCTGACGCATTACCACAAAAGAACCGAGACCACAGCTTAACAGGCAATTATACCGGTTGCCGTGAATGCCATATACAGCCGGACTGGCTGCTGATTTATCGGCAGACAGATACGGAGCTGTACTTGGTTGCTACCGGCACACACGCCGATTTGTTCGGCCTATAAAGGAAACAGGAAAGAGGCCAAGACCTGACAGAATGGGTCTTGGCCTTTTTTTCTGCAAGGTATGCAGAAAAATCATATCGCCCGGCGGGGCGCGGGTGTTGAAATCGGCTCATCACGACGCCGCTGTGGTGTTTGGTGGTGTAAAATATGGCAAACGAAACCGCCCCCGGGGAGACCCGGAGGCGGTTTCGTTTCGAGGAAATGGCTCTCCCCTTGGGAGAGCTGGCGCGAAGCGCCTGAGAGGGCAAGGCTGCTACAAGAAAAGCACAGGCACAGCGACAGTATCGCTCTGACAAACAGTCAGTTTATCGCTGTGCGGCGGCCCTTTCGCCACGGGCTTGCCCTCTCCGTCACCTGCGGTGACATCTCTCCCAGAGGGAGAGGCTTACGGTGTTGCCGCTACATACCCCGCCTTCTCGATGCACCTGCGTCCCTCGTCGGTGTCCAGCCAGTCGTAGACCTTCCGCTGGGGGCTGTCGGGGGCGGCGTCCGCGTGGACGACTGCGTAGAACTCGTTGCAGAGGGGGTAGCTCTCATCGGCGATGGTGTCATTGCCGGGGGTCACGCCGTCCACGGCCAGCAGACGGAGGCCGGGCTTCGAGTACATCTGGTCGATGTAGTAGTAGACCGAAAAGCCGATGGCGTTGGCGGAGTTGTTGTACTCGGCGATGCTGTCCACGAGGCCGCCCATGTCGGCGGGGGCAAGCTCGGTGGGCGCGGCCATCAGCTGGCCGTCGCCCTTGTCGATGAGCAGCTTTTTGAAGAGGGTCTGACTGCCTGAGTCCACGCCCCGCTGGAACGCCACGATGGGGGAGTCCGCGCCGCCTACGTCTTTCCAGTTGGTGATGCGGCCCGCATAAATATCCCGCAGCTGCTGCTGGGTCAGGCTCTGGACGGGATTCTCTTCGTTGACGATGAAGACCAGCGCGTCCCGGCCGATGGCTTTCTGCTCAAGCTTTGCGTCGGCCTCGGCCAGCTCTTCCTTGACGTACTCGGGGGCCTCGTAGACGATGAGCAGCTGTGCGCCGTAGTCCTCGCTGTCGCTGCGGGACCAGAGGCCGAAGTTCTCCCAGGCATAGGCCGTGGTGCTGACGGTGATGCTGGTCTGGGCCTCGAGAAGGTCCATGCCGGTGACATCGGCCTTCATCTGGGCCATCAGGGGGATGCAGGCCGTGGAGCCGTCGAGGCGGGGGAACTCGTCCTCGGTCAGGAAGGGGACGGGCGTGTCCGCATCGGGGACAGACGCCGCCGAAGAGTCGGCGGGGGAGTCCGTAGTGCCGGTCTTGCAGGCAGTGAGCATCGCCGCCCCGAAGCCGAGGCCCATCACCCGCAGGAAGCTGCGGCGGGAAATCATCTCTTTCATATCAAAAACCTCCGTGTCAGTACAGGTAGCCCCCGCCAGCGTCGTCGCTGGGGGAGGAGAAGATGCTTTCGCGGTAGAGCCACTGGCCGGTGGAGTCCATCAGGCCGTAGTCGAAGCCCTGCCGCGCGATAAAGCAGTCGTCGGGCAGGTCGTCCGGGATGTAGCAGCTGCCGAGGCGGCGGAGAAGCAGATTGCCCTCCATGTCCAGCACGTCGGAAAGGTTCGACGAGTCGCTGTTGTCCCGGTGGGCCGTGAGCAGAGGGCCGTTGGCGGTGTTGGTGAGGTAGGAAGCGTAGGTGTACTGCTGGGCCTCACCGGCGGACGACCAAAGCAGACCCTCTCCGCCATAGGTCTGGATGGCGAGGATGTCGTAGTTTTCGTCGTTGTACTGCAGCAGGGCGTAGCCGTCGGACAGGGCCGTCACGCTGATGTACTGTGCTTCTTCCACGGGCGCTGCCTCCACGTCGGTCAGCAGCGCACCGGTGGTGCCGTCGTAGACTTTGAGGATGTTGTCCGTCGTCAGCACAGCGACATTGCCGGAGCGGTAGTCGGTGTCGTACCGCTGGACGCCGATGCTCTCGCCGCTGTCGAGGTCGATGAGGGTGTAGGGGGCGTCCGGGTCATCGCTGCCGGAGAGGACGACGCAGCCGGGGGTGTAAGTGTTCACGGCCCGGTCGAAGCGGCCCAGCTCCACGGCCTCGCCACCGTTCAAATCGTAGAGGATGGAGCGGCTGTCCTGACGGCTCTGGAGGCAGGCGACGCCAACGCCGCAGGCAGAGACGGCGCTGTCGTCTTCGCCGGTGAGCAGTTCGCCGGTGGTGACGTTGTAGAGGGCTTCGCGGGCGATGCCCCAGTCTGCGCCGCGGAACCAGCTCAAATCGAGCCAGTCGGCAAAGCCGCCGCGGTACGATGCGAGGGAGCTGGCCGTGCAGCCGTCCTCCCGCATCAGCACATTGCCCTCCCGGTCGGTGACGAGGACGTATTGGTGGAGCGGCTGGTCGGGGTCGTCGTAGGCGTAAGTAAGGCCCTCGGGCAGGTCGTAGCAGTTGAAGACGAGGCGCTGGCCGCCCTCATCCACAACGATACAGTCAAGGGCCGTCTCAGGCACGGGCAGCTCAGCTCCGGTGGCGAGGTCGTACACCCGGATGCCGCCGGTGGTGCCGTTCTCGAAAGCCCAGACGTCGGCGTCATCCCGCAGGATGAGCAGCCCGCCCGAGAGGGTGGCGTTCACGGCGTAGGGAAAGGTCATGACGGCATTGCCGTCGGCGTCGTAAAGGGTGGAAGTGCGGTCCTCCGTGCCGGGGGTGGAGTGGGCCACGAGGTAGTGGCCCGTCTCGCCGGTGAGGGTGTCCTTCAGCAGCTGGATGCTGTCGGAGCTGCTGGCTTTGTAGAGCACCCTGCCGCCCCGGAGGATGGTGCCGCCGCCGTTCCCGGCGTAAGAGTAGAGGTAGTGGAGCGAGTCATCGCTGAGCCATGCGTCGCTGTAATACTGCGGTGCCTGCGACGCCGCCGTCCCCTCGTGCCGGGGCGACGCCGCAGGCAGCAGCGAACAGCTCGTCAGCAGCCCGCCCGCCAGCACGAGGCAGGCGGCGCGGCGGCTGAGTCGAAGCAGAGTGGTCTTCATAGAAACACCTCACAGTCTCCCAGAATTTGACTTTCCCATCTATAGTATATACGAAAGACCCGGACATTTCATTGCAGAAATGTGACCGGGCCTGGTTACAGTTTTATGACAAGCTTATTCTTCGTCTCCCTGTTCCTTCAATTCCTTCAGGAAGGGAAGCAGGAAAGGCACCGAGATGCAGAAGGTGAGGCCATCGGCGATGGGCTGGCACAGCTCAATGCCGCTCAGGCCCCAGATGCGGGGCAGGGTGAGGATGAGCGGGATGAAGCAGACGCCCTGACGGCAGCAGGCGAGGAAGGTAGCCCGGCCCGACTTGCCGATGGACTGGAACATCATATTCGTCACGATGATGACGGGCTGTAAGAACATGGCGACGCACTGATACCGCAGGGCGGGCAGAGCCACGGCGGTGACCTCGGGGTCATCGCGGAAGAGGCGGATGAGGGGCTCGGCGTTGAACCAGCAGAGGGAGTTGAGCACCGCCATAAAGACGAAAGCCGTCGAGATGGTGAAGATGGCCGCTTTCCGCACCCGGGCAAAGCGGCGGGCGCCGTAGTTGAAGGCCGCTACAGGCTGCAGGCCCTGTCCGACGCCGATAGCCACCGACAGCACGAACTGGAAGATGCGGGACACGATGCTCATGCCGGCCACGGCAGCGTCGCCGTAGTTGCGGGCGGCGACGTTCAGCAGCATGCTGCCGATGCTGTTCAGGCCCTGACGGCCGAAGCTGGGCGCACCGTTAAAGAAGATCTGCCCGAAGTCCCGGGCGCTGTGGGTGACCTGGGTGATGCGGAATCGGCTGACGGTCTTGCCGCGCAGGAACATGGAAAGCAGGATGCAGAAGCTGATGCTCTGGCTCAGGGCGGTGGCCGTGCCTGCGCCGCCGGTCCCCATGCCGAGGCCGAAGATGAAGACGGGGTCCAGCACGATGTTGAGCACACCGCCGGTGACGAGGCCGATCATGGCGAAGCTGGCCTTGCCCTCGTAGCGGAGGATGTTGTTCATCACGAGGCTCGACATCATGAGCGGGGCCGCGATGAGGATGGGCCGCGCGTAGGCGCAGGCGTGGGGCAGGATGGTGTCGGTGCTGCCCAGCAGCATCATGAAGTCGGGCAGGGTAGCGAGACCGAGAACGGCCAGCACTGCGCCGAAGGTCAGCGCCGTGAAGAAGCTGGTGGAGGCGAACTTTGTGGCCGCATGGGTGTCCTGACTGCCGAGGCTGCGGCTGATGATGCCGCCCGCGCCGTGGCCCAGCATGAAGCCGAGGGCCTGAATGATGGCCATCAGGCTCGACACGACGCCCACCGCGCCCGACGCGCTGGTGGACAGCTGGCCCACAAAGAAGGTGTCGGCCAGATTGTAGATGCTGGTGATGAGCATACTCAGGATGGTGGGGGCCGCGAGGCCGAGAATGAGCTTCGGCACGGGGGTCTGGGTCATTTTCTCGAACTGGAGCCTGCTGCGCTCCAGCTCGGCGGCGTCGGATGCGGTGCGGGGGGAAGACGGCATGAAGTGATACCTCACTTTCGGAAATCAAAGAAAATACCGCTCTTTGTGCAAAGAACGGGTAAAATGCAAATATATAATAAGTATAGCGCAGATCGGGGGAAATGTCGAGATGGTGGCACTGCACCAGCGGCGGTCAGCTCCGTTGCAAAAAGTTAGGGTATTGAGTGCAAAAGCAGGAGAAAATGGAATGCCTTTTGGCAAATTTGCCAAAGAAAGGTCGAATTGCTTGTAGAAAATCACGTCAAGTGGTATAATTTACAGAAAGAAACAAAAGCGCGAAGACAAAAAACAGCGCAGAGAAGAGTTCCGGGGAGATCCTGCCCCGGGATACGGAGGGAAATCTTATGAAATCTGTGGCACAGACTATCATTGAAGCAGACCGCTTCTACACCATCGCCGCCAAGACCGGCAGCGTCATTCAGGCTGTGGAGAGCGTCAAGGACGGCGGCAACATCCGTCTGGGCAAGTACGAGCGCAAGCCCGAGCAGGAGTGGGCTTTCGTCCGCGAGGGCGACGGCGTTTACCGTATCCGCAACCGCGCTTCCGGCAAGCTCATCGACCTGATGATGACCGGCACCGCAAACGGCACCTGGCTCCACCTGTGGGAGGACGTGGGCGGCACTTCCCAGATGTGGAAGATGGAGCCCACCCCGGCCGGCACCGTCCGCCTACGCTCCATGTGGGCTGCCGGCAAGTGCATCGACACCGTGGGCATGGGTACTGCAGACGGCGCTGTGCTCCAGATCTGGCAGGAGACTGCCGGCGAGGACCAGCTGTGGATCATCTCCGAGGTGAAGGACCGCGCAAAGCACGCCCCCAAGAAAGAGGAAAAGCCCGCTGAGGTCAAGGCCGAGGCCGCTGCTCCCGCCGAGGAAAAGCCCGCTGAGGAAAAGGCTGCACCTGCCGCGAAGAAGACCACCAGAAAGCCTGTGGCAAAGAAGGCCGCCGCCAAGAGTGCTGCGAAGTCCGCTGGGGCAAAGGCCGAAGCCGCACCCGCCAAGGCCGAGGAAAAGCCCGCCGAGGCCGCTCCTGCTGCAAAGCCTGCCCGCAAGACCGCTACTCGTAAGAAGACCACGAAGGCCAGCAAGTAAGCACGGCTACATAGCATCATAGCAAAAAGAGCACCCGCTCTCCACAGTGATGTGGAAAGCGGGTGCTTTTGGGTTTAGGGTCAGGTTTGCCTTGGTACAACCTCTCAGTGCCCCATCTTGCCCTTCTTGAACTTCAGCGCCGCTGCGATGAAGCCCTTGAACAGGGGATGTGCGCGGTTGGGACGGCTCTTGAACTCGGGGTGGAACTGTGCGCCGAGGTGGAAGTCACGGCCCGGCAGCTCCACGGTCTCCACAAGGCGGCCGTCGGGGCTGGTGCCGGAGATGACCAGACTGGCGTCCTGCATCTCCTGACGGTAGTCGTTGTTGAACTCGTAGCGGTGGCGGTGGCGCTCCCAGATCTCGCTCTGGCCGTAGCACTCGGCCATCTTGGTGCCAGGCAGGACGGTGCAGGGGTACTTGCCCAGACGCATGGTGCCGCCCTTGGGGATGTTGCCCTGCTGGTCGGCCATCAGGTCGATGACGTTGTGATGACCCTCGGGGGTGAACTCGCTGGAGTTGGCGTCGGCGTAGCCCAGAACATGGCGGGCGAACTCCATGACCATGATCTGCATACCGAGGCAGATGCCGAAGTAGGGAACATCGTTCTCGCGGGCGTACTGTGCGGCCTGTATCATGCCTTCGATGCCGCGGTCGCCGAAGCCGCCGGGGACGATGATGCCGTCCACGTCCGCAAAGGCTTCCTTGCAGGCTGCCTGGTCGGGCAGGTCCTCGCTCTCGACCCACTTGATCTCCACCTGACTGTCGTTCTCGAAGCCGGCGTGGTAGAGGCTTTCCATGACGGACAGATAGGCGTCATGCAGCTTGACGTACTTGCCCACGAGGGCGATGGTGCAGGTCTTGCTGCGGGTGGCGATCCGGGCCAGCATCTCTTTCCACTCGGTGAGGTCGGCGGGGGGAACATCCAGATGCAGCTGCTTGACCACCACGTCGTCGAGGCCGCCGGTGTGGAGCATCAGCGGACACTGGTAGAGGCTGGGCATGGTCAGGTTCTCGATGACGCACTCCGGCTTGACGTTGCAGAAGGTGCTGATCTTCCGGCGGATGTCGCTGCCCACGCTGCCGTCGGCGCGGAGGATGATGATGTCGGGGCTGACGCCCATGCCCTGCAGCTCCTTGACGGAGTGCTGTGCGGGCTTGGACTTGTACTCATCGGAGCCGGAGATGTAAGGCACCAGCACCACATGGATGAAGCAGCAGTTCTCCTTGCCCTGCTCGAGGCCCACCTGACGGATGGCCTCGAGGAAGGGCTGGCTCTCGATGTCGCCGGTGGTGCCGCCGATCTCGGTAATGACCACATCGGCCTCGGTGGAAGAGGCCAGATTGTAGATATAGCTCTTGATCTCGTTGGTGATGTGGGGGATGATCTGGACGGTCTGGCCGAGGTAAGCGCCCTGACGCTCCTTGTTCAGCACGTTCCAGTAGACCTTGCCGGTGGTTAGGTTCGAATACTTGTTCAGGTTCTCGTCGATGAAGCGCTCGTAATGGCCCAGGTCCAGGTCGGTCTCGGTGCCGTCGTCGGTGACGAAGACCTCGCCGTGCTGCAGGGGGCTCATGGTACCCGGGTCCACGTTCACGTAGGGGTCCAGCTTCTGGCTGGCCACCTTGAGGCCGCGGCACTTCAGCAGTCGGCCCAGAGAGGCGGCGGTGATACCTTTGCCCAGACCGGAGACGACGCCGCCGGTCACGAAAATAAACTTTGCCATAATGGTTCTCCTCTAATTTACAGATATTCTTTTCCGTGAATATCACGATAAGCAAATACTTCCCCTCAGTGGGGGCGCAATACGCATTATTGCGCGGGGTCGTAGGAGTCCAGTATCTCCTGCGCGACCTCGGCGCGGTCGCGCCGGGTGTCCATCGCTTTTTTCTCGATGTAGCGGTGCGCCTCGGCCTCGGTCATATGGCCCAGCTCGATGAGGCAGCACTTGGCGCGGCTCACCAGCCGCACCTGCGCCAGCTTTTCCTGCATCCGCTGATTCTCCTGCCGCAAAAGCAGGAGGCGGTGGTTGCTGGCGGCGGCCATGTGGATGGCCTGCAAAAAGAAGGTGTTGGAGAAGGGCTTTGTGACCAGCAGAACACCTTCTTCGCTCAGCGGGGTCAGAAGCTGCTCGGCGGCTGCGGCCTTGGCCAGAAATATCACACCGGCATCCGTTTTCTCCACGGCGTCGGCGCACAGCTCGTGGCCGAACTCATCCGGCAGCGGCGAGTTGACCACGATGAGCTCAAAGTCGGATTCCAGCATCCTCCGCCGCGCCTCCGCCGCACTTGGTACGATGATAGGCCGCGCATAGCCCAGCTCCGTCAGGCGTGCGGAGATATATTCGTTGGAGCTTGCGCCCGCGCTTACGATCAGGGCACGTCCCATTCGGCTCACTCCTTTCCTATGTCATTCTGCATCAGATGGCATTGAAGTAGTGGACGCGCTCATATTCGGCGGGGTCGGAGGCGTTCTTGAGCGCCTCGCACCGGCGCAGAGCCTCGGCATAGTAGCGGCGGCTCAGCTCGTCGGGCAGGAATTTGTGAAGGAACTCGCTGCTCTGGGCCACCTCGACGGCCTCTTCCAGCGAGGCAGGCAGGGTCTCGAGGCCGAGACCGGCGGCTTCGCCCGGGATGAAGAGGTTGCGGTTGACAGGGGCAGACAGCTCCATCCGGTTCTCGATGCCGTCGAGGCCTGCTGCCAGCACGAGGCCGATGGCGAGGTAGGGGTTGCAGGCGGGGTCGGGGCTGCGCAGCTCCATGCGGCAGTTGTCGCCCTTCACCTGCGGGATGCGGACCAGCTGGCTGCGGTTCTGGCGGCTCCAGCTCACGTAGCGGGGAGCCTCGTCGCAGCCAAAGCGGAGGTAGCTGTTGGGCAGGGGATTCGTGAAGGCCGTCAGCTCCCGGCTGTGGCGGAGGATGCCCGCCATGAAGCTGCCGGGGATGCTGTCGGGGGCGATGTCGCCCTCAAAGAGGTTCTTGCCGTCCATGGTCAGCGAGAGGTTGATGTGGAGGCCGCTGCCGGCCTGGTCGGGCAGCGGCTTCGGCAGGAAGCTGGAGTGGAAGCCGTTGCTGGCCGCCACGGCCCGGACGATCTGCTTGAACAGGAAGATGTTGTCGGCGGTCTTGAGGGGGCCGGCGTAGTGGAAGTCAATTTCATTCTGGCCGTGGCCGTTCTCGTGGTGGCTGTGCTGGGGGGCGAGGCCCATCTGCTCCATGGTCAGGCAGATGTCCCGGCGGATGTTCTCGCCGGCGTCCAGCGGCGCTACGTCGAAATAGCCGCCGGCGTCGATGGGGATGCGGGTGGGACGGCCCCGGTCGTCGTTCTCGAAGAGATAGAACTCGCACTCGGTGCCGACGTTGCAGCGCAGGCCCAGCTGCTTGAACCGGCGGTTGATGTCCCGCAGGAAGCCGCGGCAGTTGCCGCCGAAGGGGGTGTTGTCCGGCTTTTCCACGTCGCAGAAGAACTGCATCACCCGGCCCTCAGCCGTGCGCCAGGGCAGGATGGTCATGGTGGACAGGTCGGGCCGGAGGAGCAGGTCGCTCTCCTCCACGTGCATGAAGCCCGCGATGGCGCTGCCGTCGAAGCAGACGCCATCTTCCAGCGCCTTGGGAAGGTCGCTTGCCAGCACGGCGATGTTCTTCTGGAAGCCGAAGATGTCACAGAACGCGAAGCGGACAAATTTTACGTTGTTGTCCTCGACGAAATCGAGGATGTCCTGCTGTGTCGTATAACTCATAGGTGTGTGTCCTCTGAAAAGTATGTCTTCTTAAAAAACGCCCAAAGGCCTGCCTCTGTACAGAGGCAGGTCTTCAGGCTGGTGTAAGAAATAGGAAAAGGAGAATGGCTCAGATAAGCGCCTCAGCCTGTGGTGCTTTATTCTACGCTAGTATGTGAAGATTAGACGTAGTAGAGCATCTTGCTGTAGCTGGGCAGAGGCCAGTAGTCCTCGCCGCAGATGGTCTCGGCGTCGTCAGCGGCGGCGCGGAGAGCGTCCATCTTGGGCAGAACGTCATCGTGGAAAGCGACGGCCTTTGCGCTCTCGTCGGAGAGAGCCTTTGCGGCATCGACGGCAGCCTGCAGCTCGTCCACAGCGTCGCTCATGGCGTCGGCGTCAGCGGACAGGCGGGTGAGGGCCTTCGTCTCACTGCGCACGCTCAGGCTCTCGCTGACGGCCAGCTTGGAGGCGGCGGTGTTGGCGACCTCACTCATGTAGGCGTTGACGGCGGGCAGCAGCTGCTTGCGGGCCATCTCCAGCATGGTCAGGGCCTCGATGTTGATGATCTTGGAGTAGTGCTCCATCTCAACTTCGTAGCGGCTCTCCATCTCGACCTTGGTCAGGACGCCGAAGTCCTCCATCAGGGCAATGTTCTTCGGCTCGATGAGGGCGGGCAGAGCGGCGGGTGTGTTCTTCTTGTTGGGCAGGCCGCGCTTTGCTGCTTCCTCTTCCCACTCGGCAGTGTAGCCGTTGCCGTTGAAGATGACGCGGCGATGGTCGCGGATGGTGCGCTTGACGAGGGCGATGGCGGCGCTGGTGAAGTCGTCGGCCTTCTCCAGCTCGTCAGCGTAGCCCTTCAGCTCCTTGGCGACGGCGGTGTTCAGGATGGTGTTGCAGTCGCTCAGGTTCTCGGCGGAGCCGGGCATACGGAACTCAAACTTGTTGCCGGTGAAGGCAAAGGGAGAAGTGCGGTTGCGGTCGGTGGTGTCCTTGCTGAACTTGGGCAGGACATCGACACCGAGGTCCATCTTCATCTTGACAGGGCCGGCGTAGGGAGAATCGGAAGCGATGGCGTCGATGACGGCTTCCAGCTCTTCGCCCACGAAGATGGAGATGATGGCCGGAGGTGCCTCGTTAGCGCCCAGACGGTGGTCGTTGCCGGGGGTGGCGACGGAGGTGCGGAGCAGGTCGGCGTACTCATCGACAGCCTTGATGACGGCGGCCAGGAAGACCAGGAACTGCAGGTTCTCCATGGGGGTGTCGCCCGGGTCCAGCAGATTCTCGTGGGTGGTGGACATGGACCAGTTGTTGTGCTTGCCGCTGCCGTTGACGCCCTCGAAAGGCTTCTCGTGCTGCAGGCAGACCAGACCGTACTTGGGGGCCAGCTTCTTCATCATCTCCATCGTCAGCAGGTTGTGGTCGATGGCGACGTTGGTGGTGTCAAAGATGGGGGCCAGCTCATGCTGGCAGGGAGCTACTTCGTTGTGCTTGGTCTTGGCGGGGACGCCCAGCTTCCACAGCTCTTCGTCCAGCTCCTTCATAAAAGCGGAGACCTCGGGGCGGATGACGCCGAAGTAGTGCTCTTCCAGCTCCTGACCCTTGGCAGACGGTGCGCCGAAGAGAGTGCGGCCGGTGAGGATGAGGTCCTGACGGGCCTCGTAGTCTTCCTTCTTGATAAGGAAGTACTCCTGCTCGGGGCCGACGGTGGTGGAGACATAGTCCACATCCTTGCCGAAGAGCTTCAGGACGCGGACGGCCTGATTGGACAGCGCGTTCATGGAGCGCAGCAGGGGAGTCTTCTTGTCCAGCGCCTCGCCGGTGTAGCTGACGAATGCGGTGGGGATGCAGAGGACGTCGTCCTTCACGAAAGCGAAGCTGGTGGGGTCCCATGCGGTGTAGCCGCGGGCCTCACAGGTGGCGCGCAGGCCGCCGGAGGGGAAGGAAGAGGCGTCGGGCTCGCCGCGCACCAGCTCCTTGCCGTTGAACTCCATGATGGCGGTGCCATCGCCCACGGGGGAGACGAAGCCGTCATGCTTCTCGCTGGTAATGCCGGTCAGCGGCTGGAACCAGTGGGTGTAGTGGGTGGCACCCAGCTCCATAGCCCAGCGCTTCATGACGCTGGCCACGACGTTTGCCACCTCGATGTCCAGAGGTGCGCCCTTGTGCAGGGTCTTCTCGAGGCTCTTGTAGGTAGCGCTGGGGAGGCGCTCCTTCATGACGTGCTCGTTGAACACCTTGCTGCCGTAGATCTCCATAACATTTGCTGCCATAAATCCTACTCCTTACTTGAATTGAAATACTTCAGCTGGTCGCGGATTTTTACGCGGAAAGAGGCGGACTCTCCCGCGAAATATCGGGTTAAACGAAACGACGCTGCGAGTCAGGAGGTGACTCACAGCGTCGTTGCTGTCTATGCGATGATTATAGCCGAACGGGGCGAAAAACGCAATAGACAGATTTGACGATTCTGCACAAACTGACTCCCGATTTTTTGGAGTATTGCGCGGATGGTATGACTATTGCCCTCTTAGGCGTCACTGCGTGGTCAGGCTGTCCTTCGTACAACCTCTCAGTCTCGCTGCCGCTCGACAGCTCCCCTAGTAGGGGAGCCTCTGGCGAAGAGGGAAAGCCTTTCGAAATGCCAAGGCCTCCCCTCGATAGGGGAGGTGGCACGGCGAAGCCGTGACGGAGAGGTTAAATAACTTGGAACAGGAAAAACTTCAGATAGTTCGTCTCCGGCACACCCCAGAGGATGGGGTGGTCGGGGGCCTGCTGGCGCACTTCGATTTGGCGCAGCTGGCGGTGAGCGTCCTTTGCGGCGGAGCGCAGCATCTTGATGAACAGCTCCTCGGTGGCAAAATGAGAGCAGCTTGCCGTGGCGAGATAGCCGCCCCGGGGCAGGAGCTTCATGGCCCGGTAGTTGATCTCCTTGTAGCCCCGCATGGCGTTTTCCACCGTGCGGCGGGCTTTGGTGAAGGCCGGCGGGTCGAGGATGATGAAATCGTAGGGATGGCCTTCTTTTTCGAGGCGGGGCAGAAGCTCGAAGGTATCCTCGCAGAGGAAATCCATGTTGGTCAGGCCGTTGCGCTCCGCGTTCCGCTGGGCCATGGCGATGGCGTCGGCGCTGATGTCCGCTGCCGTGACCCGGGCTGCGCCGCCGCTGGCTGCGTTGAGGGCAAAGCTGCCGGTGTGGGTGAAGCAGTCCAGCACGGTGTGGCCGGCGGCGAGGCGGGCGACTGCCCGGCGGTTGTACTTCTGATCGAGGAAGAAGCCGGTCTTCTGGCCGTTCTCGAAATCGACGTGGTAGTAGACGCCGTTCTCGCAGATCTCGGTCTGGGTGGAGACGGGGTGGTTTTCACCCGGCAGCTCGAACCAGCCCTTGCTCTGCTCGAGACCCTCTTTGGCACGCAGGGCCTCGTCGTTCCGCTCGTAGATGCCGTCGATGGTCTGGCCGTCGGCCCGCAGGACTTCGGCGAGGAGGGGAAAGAGGACGGGCTTCAGCTTCTCCATGCCGACGCTGAGGGTCTGGGTGACGAGGATGTTGTTGAAGCGGTCCACGGTGAGGCCGGGGAACTGGTCGGCCTCGCCGAAGATGACCCGACAGGCCGAGAGGTCGGCAGATTCGAGGACAGTCTTGCGGTAGGCCCAGGCGTACTCGACGCGGCGGCGCCAGAAGCTGGCGTCGAAGGTGTCGTTGGCGTTGCGGGAGATGAGGCGGACGCGGATCTTGCTCTTGAGAGAGACGAAGCCGGTGCCAAGGTAAGCGCCCTTCGGGCTCACCACGTCGGCGAGGGTTCCGTTCTCAGGCTCTGTCTCCGGGAACTCGAGGATGTCGTTCTCGTACACCCACGGATGCCCGCCCACGAGGCTGGCTTCGGCTTTTTTGCTTACTTTATAAATAGGATAGCTGCGTTCTGATTTCATGGTTGCTCCTTAATAATTGAGGATGAACCTCTCCGTCACGGCTGCTGCACGAGGGAAGGCTTCGCCTTTGTACAACCTCTCAGTCTGCTTCGCAGACAGCTCCCCTAGTAGGGGAACCTCTGGCGAAGAGATTAAGTTTTCCGGTATGCCAAGGCCTCCCCTCGATAGGGGAGGTGGCACGGCGTTAGCCGTGACGGAGAGGTTATCTTTTGGCTAACTCACCATTTATAATACCATAAAAATATGTTAGAATAAATACAAAAACCGCCGAAAGGAAGGAAAACATCATGGAGATCGAGCGCAAGTGGATGGTAAACGGCTGGCCGGAGGGGCTGCCGCTGAAAGAGGAGTTTGCCATGCGGCAGGGCTACATCAGCGTGCGGCCCACCGTCCGCATCCGGGAAGAGGCCCTGACGGGCGGTAAGACCCACTACGTCCTCTGCTTCAAGTCGGGCAGCGGGCTGGCGAGGGAAGAGATCGAGCGGGACATCGACCCTGCGCTTTTCAATGACCTCGAGACGAAGATCATCGGCAGGCCCCTTATCCCGAAGCTCCGCCGAAGCTACCTGCTGCCGGACGGTGCGGTGCTGGAAGTGAATCATGTGGACGAGGGCCAGCCGACGGAGTTCTGGTACGCCGAGGTGGAGTACCCCACGGTAGAGGCAGCCCGCAGCTGGCAGCCTGCCGCCGTGGGCCTCGCGGACTACCTGAACGATGAAGTCACCGACCAGCCCGGCCAGAGCATGGGGGCCTATTGGGAGCAGACCCGGGGTTGAACCGACGAAAGTTGTGGAAAAACCTTGAAGATTATGATATGATGGTCGTATCACTCATACTGCGGCCCCGGACGGGCCGGGAAAGAAGGAAACAACTACGAAACGACCCAAATTCACGCTGTCTGTGCAGTACAATTCGCCGGTCATCCTGACATTTTTCCTCCTCTCACTGGGGGTGCTGTTCCTCGGCCAGTACACCGGCGGCTGGACGACCACCCATCTGTTCAGCGTTTACCGTTCCTCGCTGAAAGACCCGCTGTTTTACATCCGGCTCTTCGGCCATGTGCTGGGCCACGGCAGCTGGGACCATTTCCTGAACAATATGCTGCTTCTCCTCGTCGTCGGCCCGCCGATGGAAGAAAAGTACGGCAGCCTGCCCCTGCTCAAAGGCATCCTGCTCACGGCCCTCATCTCGGGCATTCTGCAGTGTGCGTTGTTCCCCCGCACGGCGCTGCTGGGCGCGTCGGGCATCGTCTTCATGCTCATCATGCTGGCATCCTTGTCCGGCTTCTCGGGCGGCATCCCCGTCACCATGCTGCTGGTGGCGGCGCTCTATCTGGGCCAGCAGGTCTATGACATCATCTTTGTGCGGGACAACGTGGCCAACTTCATGCACATCGTCGGCGGCGTCTGTGGCACAGTGTTCGGCTACGTCAATGCGGGGCCGCGCAGAAAACGGAAACACTAGCCCTCTGTAGCAAGGCACTATAGCTCACGACAAATAAGACTTCCCTCGTCCAGCGTGGGCCTGCCCGGCACGCCAGTGGCTCGCCCTTTGGGAGAGCTGGCATCGCGCAGCGATGACTGAGAGGGCAGCTAAGAACAAGCAAATTTTATCATTCGTGTAGTTTTGTCGCTTGCTTTTTGATGGGCAGCGCTCTATTATATCATTTGTACAAATATTTCCCTTCGAATTTTCACAAAATCACCAAATGTAGTTTATCGGACGGAGGTTGTTTATGAGACGACTGCGCAGCCCATCCCCGGGGATGAAACTGCAAAAAAATCACGACAAAGGAGGACGGACGCTTTGAACGAACACGAAAAACCGCAGATAGACTTCATGCACAAGCTTGCGCGCCAGATCGTGGAACGCCGCAACCTTGTGTTCCTGTTTGTCATTCTGGCTGCCATCTTCACGGTGTTCTCGGTGCGGTGGGTCAAGGTCGAGACCGATATGACCACCTACCTGCCCAAGACCTCGGAGACCCGCATGGGCCTTGACATCATGGACGAGCAGTTCACGACCTACGGCTCTGCCGACGTCATGGTGGCCAACATCACGCCCACTGAGGCCGATGAGCTTTCCGACAGGCTCACCGAGCTCAAGGGCGTCCAGATGCTGGACTACGACGACACGACCGACCATTATAATAAGGACTCGGTGTCGGCCCTTTACTCCATCACCTTCGACTACCCCGAGGACGATGACCAGTGCCTCGAGGCCCTCGACCGGGTGAAGGAATACCTCGCCGACTACGACATCTACGTCTCCACCTCGCTGGGCAACACCCAGCAGGAGACCATTGATGCCGAGGTGCGGGTCATCATGGTGTACGTTGCCGTCATCATCGTCATCGTCCTGCTCCTGACGTCCCAGACCTACGCCGAGGTACCCGTCCTCATCCTCACCTTCGTGGTGGGCATGATCCTGAACATGGGTACCAACTTCATGCTCGGCACCATCTCCTTCGTGTCCAACTCGGTCACGAACATCCTGCAGCTGGCGCTGTCGCTGGACTACGCCATCATCTTCTGCAACCACTTCAAGGAAGAACACCAGACCATGCCTCTGAAGGAGGCCGTCATCGAGTCCCTGAGCAAGAGCATCCCCGAGATCAGCTCCAGCTCCCTGACCACCATCGGCGGCCTCGTGGCCATGCTGTTCATGCAGTTCCGCATCGGCTCCGATATGGCCATCTGCCTCATCAAGTCCATCCTCTTTGCGATGCTCTCGGTGTTCGTGGTCATGCCCGGCCTGCTGATGCTCTTCGGACCCTACATGGATAAGACCAAGCACAGGAACTTCGTGCCGGAGATCCCCTTCGTGGGCCGTTTTGCATGGCGCACCCGCAAGGTCATCCCTGTTATCTTCCTGGTGGTCATCCTCATCGGTCACCACTTCTCGAACCTTTGTCCCTACGCCTACGGCTACGATGTCATCAAGGTGCCGAAGATGAACGAATCCCTCATCGCGGACCAGATGATCGAAGAAAACTTCACCAAGTCGAACCTCGTGGCACTCGTCTACCCCAAGAACGACGATTACAGCATCGAGAAAAAGATGTTGGAGGAGCTGGAAAGCTGCGATGAGATAGACTCCACCAAGGGTCTGTCCAACATCGAGGCCCAGGACGGCTATATGCTGGAAGACAAGCTCACCGCCCGCCAGTTCTCCGAGATGGCCGACCTGGACTACGAGGCCGCCCAGATGATCTACACCGCCTACGCCATCGAGAACGAGGAGTACGGCCAGGTCATCGGCAACTTCGCCTCCTATAAAGTGCCGCTCGTGGATATGTTCCTCTACGTCTGCGACGAGGCCGACACCGGCATCGTCTCCCTCTCTCAGGAAGACCTGGACGACCTCCACGACGCCCGCGACCAGATGGAGAGCGCACTGGCCCAGCTGCAGGGCAACGACTACAACCGCGTCCTCATCTACCTGAGCCCCTCTCTGGAACCCGGCCAGACTACTTATGAGTTCACCGACACCATCCGCTCCATCGCCCGGAAGTATTACCCGGACGGCGAGCTGTACATGGCCGGTGACGCCACCAACGAGTACGATTTCCAGAAGTCCTTCGCCGTCGATAATGTCGTCGTCAACGTCGTGTCCATCTTCATCGTCCTGCTGGTGCTGCTGTTCACCTTCCAGTCCGTCGGTATGCCCATCCTGCTCATCGTGGTCATTCAGGGCGCTATCTGGATAAACTTCTCGTTCCCGTATTTCATGGGGACCAACCTCTACTTCATGGGCTACCTCATCGTCAGCTCCATCCAGATGGGCGCGAACATCGACTACGCGATCGTCATCGCCACCCGTTTCAACGAGCTGAAGGATAAGATGGAGCACAAGCAGGCCATGATAGAGACCATCAACTTCGCGTTCCCGACCATCCTGACTTCCGGCACCATCATGACCGTGTCCGGCATCCTCATCGGCCAGATGACTTCCGACGCCTGCATCGTGGGCATCGGCCAGTGTCTGGGCCGAGGCACCATCATCTCCATCATCCTCGTCCTCTTCGTCCTGCCTCAGATCCTGCTCATCGGCACCCGCATCGTGGACCGTACCTCCTTTGCTGTGCCGAAGCTGGTGGCCCGCAGCAGCGGCAATGGCCGTATGCGTGTCAACGGCATCGTGCAGGGCGAGATCCACGGCTCTGTGGCCGGTACGATGAACGCCATCGTGGACGGCGACGTCCAGCTGACCGTCATCTCGGGCAACGTCTCTCAGGAACTGGACGACAATAAACAACAGGAGGTGCAGAATGAAGACCAGTAACCATCTGCTGCGCCGCCTGACGGCTGCGCTTCTGGCCGCTGTGCTGGCGCTGAGCATCGCACTGCCGGTGTTCGCGTCTGACGACGGCGATACCATTTACATCAACAGCGTCTCGGACTTGCTTTCGCTGGCCAAGAGCTGTGCCTACGACCAATGGTCGGTGGGCAAGACGGTTATTCTACAGAAAGACCTCTCCCTCGAGGGGATGCTGTGGGAGCCCATCCCGTCCTTCAGCGGACAGTTCAAGGGCAACGGCCACACCATCTCGGACCTGACCATTACGGGCCAGTATTCCCCGGCGGGCCTCTTCGGCATCGTGGAGGAACAGGGCTCCATCGAGTCCCTGAGCGTGCGGGGCATCGTGTCTGTCTCTGACTCTGCCGACACCACCACCGGCGGCATCGTAGGCATCAACCACGGTACCCTCATCAACTGCCAGTTCACCGGCGTCGTCACCGGCGACAGCGAGGTGGGCGGCATCGTGGGCCGCAACGAGTCCGAAGGCACCATCGACCACAGCACGGCCCGCGCCATCGTCACCGGCAAATCTTCCACCGGCGGCATCGCAGGCTACAACCTCGGCGCCATCACCGGCTGCACCAACGTGGGCAGCATCAACACCGAATATCAGGAAGCCTCTCTCGACACCGACGGCTTCACCGCCAAGATGGTGGACCAGATCAACAACAAGATAGCCGCCGCCGATGACGACGCCACCAATTCCGTCACCAACGTCGCCACCGACACCGGCGGCATCGCAGGCCGCTCCTCCGGCATGATCCTGACCAGCGTCAACACCGGAACTGTCGGCTACGAGCATATCGGCTACAACGTGGGCGGCATCGTGGGCCGCACCGACGGCCTCGTATCCGGCTGCGTCAACCAGGGCCGTGTTCTGGGCCGCAAGGACGTGGGCGGCATTGCCGGTCAGGCGGAACCCTATCGCGAACTCGACCTCTCCAAGGACACCATCAAGCGTCTCCGTTCGGAGCTGGATGTTCTGCGCGGCCTTGTCGATGACACCACCGGCGTCGTCGAGAACTCCACCACCAGCATCTCCAATTCCTTCAGTGCCATGACCAGCCAGATGGACACCGCCATTGCAGTGGCACGCCAGCTGGACGATCAGGCCAGCGACTACGGCGACGAGGTGGCCGACGAGATCGACCGCGCCTCCACTCTGCTGGCCGATACCCTCACCAAACTCGAACCCGTCATGGACACCGGCGAAGATGCCATGACCAAGCTGACCGATGCCACCGGAAACCTCAAGTGGGCCATGCGCGAGATGGCCGCTGAGATGTTGATGGCATCCAGCGCCCTCAGCAAGACCAGCTCCGGTCTGGACAAGGTGAGCGACGCGGCCGAGGATGGCCGTGACGGGATGTCGGCTATCTCTGAGGGTATCAAACAGCTGTTGGAGTCTGTCGATACCGGCGATGACAGCGCTGCCTCGCAGGCGATCTCCACCATCCTGACCGGCTACGACTCTCTCTCTGCCGAGAAGAAGTCCGACAAGAACCTCAAGACCGGCATTGAGCTGCTGAAGGTGGCCAACTCCGTGGCCAGCGTCTTCACGCTGGGCAGCGGCATGGCCCCGGCAATGAAGGCTGTTACCGCAGGCATGGGCCTGCTGCGCACGGCGTCCCTCCTGTCCAACGACAGTGACATTGCCCGTGCTACTTCCCAAATCGCAAGTGCCATCGGCACCATCTCTACCATTGCCACCCAGATGGGCGGCATCGTGGGCAGCGCTGCCAAGTCCGTCTCGGCCTCCGACCACCCCGAGCTGGCTGCGGCTCTGACCAAAGCCTCTGACGCGCTGGACGGCATGGGCAGCATCACCGACGGCATCATGGACAACATCAAGGACTGGGTCGGCAATAACGGCGGCGGCAGCATCAAGGATGGTCTCGATCAGCTGAGCGATGCTTCCGACAAGCTGAGCGACGCTATGGATGACCTGAGCGACTCCCTCGACCTGCTCAAGACCGACGCCGCCCTCACCAGCGCAACGCTGGCGCATACCTCCGTGGCTCTGGGCCAGATGCAGGACGGCCTCGGCGGCCTGACCGATATGATGGGCCAGACCCGCGACATTCTCCACTGGCTCAACCAGCAGGACCCCATCAAGGTGCCTCGTCCCTCGGCAGAGCTGACCAACACCAAGGACTCCCTCTTTGATGCTGTCAGCGCCATCAACGACAAGATGGACAACATCAACAGCACCATGCGCACCGCCAGCAACCAGCTGACCGACAAGATGCGCGCCGTGACCGCACAAGTCAGCGTCGTGTCCAACCTGATGCTGGATGCTGTGGAAGAGATCAGCGACCCGGGCAGCAAGACCATCTACGAGGATGAGTCGGAAGACCTCATCGCTTCCCAGTCCGACGGCAAAATTGAGAACAGCATCAACCGCGGCAGCATCGACGCCGACATGAACGTGGGCGGCATCGCCGGTACCATGGGCGTCGAAAACCTGCTGGACCCCGAGGAGGACAACAAGGACGAGGGTACCTCGCTGCTGCGCACCTCCTATACCGTCAGCGCCGTCCTCACCGGCAACATCAACGAGGGCAGCATCACCGCCAAGAAGGATATGGTCGGCGGCATCGTCGGCCAGGAGGAACTGGGCCTTGTGACGGCCTGCGAGTCCTACGGCGACGTCACCGGAGTTAATCAGGTGGGCGGCATTGCCGGTGCAGCCAGCGCCAAGCTCCGCAGCAACTGGGCAAAATGCGCCCTCAGCGGTGAAAAGTACATCGGCGGCATTGTCGGTCAGGGTACCGACAGCGACCTCACCGACGGCAGCCTCATCGCCATCAACAACCGCGCCATCGTCTCTGTGCTGGAAGGCCAGCAGTACGTAGGTGCTGTCTCCGGCGGACAGGACGGCGACTTCTATGGCAACCTCTTCGTCTCCGACGATCTGCAGGGCATCGACCGCCTGAGCCGCGTCGGTCAGGCAGAGCCGGTCACCTATGAGACCCTGCTGGCTCAGGAGAATGTGCCGGACTCCTTCCGCAAGCTGAACCTGACCTTCAAGGCCGACGGCCACATCATCAAGAAGATCAGCTTTGACTACGGTGCGTCCTTCACTCTGGCCGACTACCCCGAGATCCCCCAGAAGAATGGATATTACGCCGAGTGGAGCACACCCGTCCTCGACCAGCTCCACACCGACACCGTGGTCAATGTGGAGTACACGCCCTACATCCCGTCTCTGAGCAGCAGCGTCACCCGTGAGAACGGACGCCCCGTCTTCTTCGTGGATGGCTTCTTCGGCGGTTCCAACGCCGTGCAGGTCACCCAGCAGGACATCACAGCCGATGTCCACGGTGTGACAGAGCAGTGGCTGCTGGAGTTCACCGATGACGGCAATGAGACCCACCAGATCCGTTATCTGACCCCCGGCAAGGCCAAGGGCAAGGTCTACGTCAAGCAGGCCGACGGCAGCTGGCATAAGGTGGAGACGGGCAGCTTCGGCAGCTATACCACCTTCACCACCACCGGCACCGAGGTCGAAGTGGCTTTCGTTCCTGCAAAGCTTCCCATCTGGGCCTTCTGCGCCGGCGGCGCAGCCCTGCTGGTGCTGCTCCTGCTGCTGGCAAAGCGCATCAAGTCGAAGCGCGGCCCCAAGGGCGAAAAGCCCCGCAGGGAGAAGAAGGGCAAACAGCCCGAGATGGCGGACGCCCCGGCCGATGAGCTGGATACCCCCATCTCTGAGACGGATATGCAGTAAGCAATAAGAAAAACAGGAGCCCCATCCGAATGGATGGGGCTCCTGCTTTGTTTGTAGGTTAGGCTCGTCTTCGTACAACCTCTCAGTCTCGCTGCCGCTCGACAGCTCCCCTAGTAGGGGAGCCTCTGGCGAAGAGGCAAAGCTTTACGGAATGCCAAAGCCTTCCCTCGTTAGGAGCAACAACGACGACCGCCGCCAGTGGCGGAAACAGGGAGTCGCTGTTGGGGCCGCGGCCAGCAAGACGCAAGCAAAGCGCTGCGGATGCTGGGTGCCGCAACCCGGGCAGTGGCACGGCGTCAGCCGTGACGGAGAGGTTATTCCTCCGTCTCCTTCACATCGTTCAGGAACGCCTCTATCTTATCGATCTGGTTCTCCGCTACGGCGCGGCCCGTCTCGTAGACCCGGCGCAGCTGGGCGGGGTCGCGCTCCATAGCGCCGATCTCCAGCGGGATGGGCGGGCGGATGACATAGTCCTTGCCCGATGCCTCCTGCATGGCGATGTAGGAGAGGGCCTCGTTGTACCGCTCGTGACGGTCGGCCACCGCTGCCACGAAGGCCGGATAGCGCAGATACCGCGCACGGATGGCGGGCAGCATGGGATTCTTCTTTTTCACAAAGCCTTTGGGCTGGGTCAGGATGATGAGGTTCCGCTTGTAACCCAGGCTCTCGAAGAAGCGGACGGGGATGGAGTCGGCCACGCCGCCGTCCAGCAGGGAGTAGTGGCCGATCCTGACGGCCTTCGCTGCCAGCGGCATGGACGCCGAAGCCTCCATCCAGCGCACGTCCTCGGCGTCGCCGCTGCGGCACTTGTGGTAGATAGGGTCGCCGGTGCGCAGGTCGGTGCAGACGACAAAGAAGTCCATGGGCGAAGCGCGGAAGGCCTCTTCATCAAAGGGGTCCAGCTTTTCCGGCACCTCGTGGTAGCAGAAATCCTCGCTGTAGAGGTTGCCGGTGCGCAGCAGATTGCGGAAGCTGGCGTAGCGCTTGTCGTTGCAATATTCGGTGTTGTAGCGGATGACACGGCCGATCTGGTGCGACTTGAAGTTGCAGCCGAACACCGCGCCCGCCGACACGCCGATGGTGCCATCGGTGGTGAGACCGTGCTCCATCAGGACATCCAGAACGCCTGCGGTGAACATCCCCCGCATGGCACCGCCCTCTAATACTAACCCTGTCTTCATATACTGACTCCTTTTCCCGGTGCGGCCCTCGTCGGCCGCAGCAAGCCGTTTCCGGTTGCTACCAGTATACTCGATTTTGCGCAGAAAACAAGAGACAACTGCACAAATCGCTCGCCCTGAGACACAGACCGTACCGCAAAAGTCGTACTTATAATCGAAAGGGCTGAAAAAACCGGAGAGAACGAGTCAAATTTGGGCAGAAAAAGCCTTGCCAACCGGGAAAGTATCCGGTATACTGATATGAAATATTGACCGTTTTGTGACAGGAAAATTGGGAGGAAGAGACGAACTATGAAAATGCTGGAAGACCGCATCCGCAAAGACGGCATCGTCCGTGAGGGCAATGTGCTCAAGGTGGACAGCTTCATCAACCATCAGATGGACATTCCGCTGTTCCGCGAGATGGCAAAGGAGTGGAAGCGCCTGTTCGACGGCAAACCCATCAACAAGGTGCTCACCATCGAGGCCAGCGGCATCGGCATCGCGGCCGTGGTGGCCAGCGAGTTCAACGTGCCGGTGGTGTTCGCCAAAAAGTCCATGAGCATCAACCTGGACTACGACAACTACGAGACGAAGATCCAGTCCTTCACCCACAAGAAAATTTATAATGTCATCGTCTCCAAGAAGTTCCTCACCCCCGAGGACCACGTTCTCATCATCGACGACTTCCTGGCCAACGGCTGCGCCCTGCTGGGGCTGCTGGAGCTGACCGAGAAGGCTGGTGCCACTGTCGAGGGCATCGGCATCGCCGTCGAGAAGGGCTTCCAGCAGGGCGGCGACCTCATCCGCAGCAAGGGCATCCAGCTGGAGAGTCTCGCTATCGTCGAGTCCATGGACAGCGCCACCGGCGAGATCGTGTTCCGCGACCAGCCGCAGCAGAGCTGAAAAATATCGACCTTCCAAGACCGCCGTCCAGCGGTCTTTTCTTTTGCCCATTTTTACGCCCCGTCGAAGCTGTCGCCGTCCTCGGGAAGGTCGGCGGAAGTCTCAGCATCGGAAGCAGGCGTATCCGGGACAGCGGCGCGGGGGACACCTTTATAGACCAGCGTCTGCTCGAGGACCTCGGCGCAGACCGGGGCCGAGAGGCTGCCGCCCGCCGTCGTCCAGCTGTGGGGCTCGTCGAGGCAGACGAGACACAAAAACTGGGGGTCGTCGATGGGAGCCACGGCCACAAAGCTGGCGATGCGGGCCTTCTCGTCGGCGCTGTCCAGCTTCTGGCTGGTGCCGCTCTTGCCGCCTACCCGGTAGCCCGCGATCTGAGCGTTCCGTCCGCCGCCGTAGAGGACGACGGCCTCCATCATCTCCCGCATGGTGCGGGAGGTCTCTTCTTTCAGTACCTGACGCTTGCAGACGGGGGAGAGGTGGTCGATGACTTCGCCCTCCGGGCCGAGGATGTCTGAGACGACGTAGGGCTGCATCAGCCGCCCGCCGTTGACCACAGCGCAGACCGCCGACGCCATCTCGAGGTAAGAGATCTTGCTGCTCTGCCCGAAAGCGCAGGACGCCAGCTCCACCGGCCCCATCCGGTCGGCGGTGTAGTAGAGGCTTTTTTTCGGCTCGGCGGGCAGGTCGATGCCGGTGGGCGCGCGGAGGCCGAAGGCCGCAAAGTAGTCGCAGAACGCCTCTTTGCCCAGTCTTGCGCCGATTTGGATGAAGCTCTGGTTGCAGGAGTTCTCAAGGGCCTGAGTGACGGTCTGCGCGCCATGGCGCTTGTGGTTGGCGCAGTGGAAGCGGGTGCCAGCTACCGAGATGCTCTCGCCGCAGTAGAAGCTGGAGTTTTTGCTCACAGCCCCGGTGTCCAGCGCCGCCGCGCAGGTGATGAGCTTGAAGACGCTGCCCGGCTCGTAGAGGTCGCTGACGGCCTTGTTCCGCCACTGGGTCTGCTGGGCCAGCTGCAATGCCGCCGCCCGCTCGTCGCCGGAAAGCCCCTCTACGGCCTCCCGGGCGGCCTTGTCGGCCAGCACACGGGGCTGGTTGGGGTCGTAGGCGGGGGTGGTGGACATGGCCAGCACGGCCCCGGTGTTCACGTCCATGACGATGCCCACGGCACGGGCTGCGACGTGGTGTTCCTTTACCGCGTAGCCCAGCGCGTTCTCGAGGTAGTGCTGGATGCTGGCGTCGATGGTGAGCCGCAGGCCGTCCCCCTCGGTGGGGAAACGCTCGGTCTCATAGCTCTGCTCGAGGGTGTAGCCCCAGGCGTTCACCGCCGTGAGGACCACGCCGTTTTCGCCCGTGAGCAGGTCGTCATACTTCAGTTCGAGGCCCGAGACGCCCGCGTTGTCCACATTGGTGAACCCCAGCACCGAGGCCAGAAACTCCCCCTGCGGGTACCAGCGCTTCGAGTCCTGAACGATACGGATGCCGGTGATGCCGTTTGCCTCGCAGAAGTCCCGCACGGCGTCGGCCATGACCCGGTCTACCCGGTAGCGCAGGAGGCAGTCGTTGGAGTGACGGTCGCTGAATTTCTCGAGAAGCTTCCCTTCGTCCAGCTCTAGGATCTCCGCCAGCCCCTTGGCCGCGAGGGCGAGTTTATCTTCCGGCATCTCCCGGGGCGAGGCCCGGAGAGTCCAGCAGCTGCTGTTGGCCGCCAGAAGGACGCCGTCGGCGCTGTAGATGCGGCCCCGGTCGGCGGGGACGACGGTGTCCCGCAGCTGCTGGCCCAGAGCGCGGTCGGTGTACCAGCCGCCGCCCAGCACCTGCAAAAATAAAAGCCGCACCGCCAGCCCGCAGCAGACCAGACAGAACGCCCCCGCCACCAGCCTTGCCCGGGCGCGGAACGCCCGTTCCGGCAGGGTGCGCAGGGCGTCGGCGGGTTTTGGCGATTCGGACATGAGACAGCACCTCCCTTCCTGCAATCATATGCGCGAGACCCCGTGACTAGCCGCCCGCCCCGGTGCGTACACTAAAGGGAAGGGGGGAGAGGATGAAGAAGAGGATCCTGCGTCCGCTGCCCGGCATGGACCTGCCGTTTCTGATACTTGTGCTCACGCTGGTGGGCTTCGGGCTGGTGATGCTGGCCAGCGCGTCCAGCGCCGTGGCGCTCTACCGGCGGGGCGACGCCTGGGCCTATCTGCGGCCTCAGCTGCTCTACGCGGCGCTGGGGCTCTGCGGGATGTGGCTGGCCAGCCGGGTAGATTACCATATCTTCCATAAGCTGGCGTGGCCGCTGCTGGGGCTGTCACTGATATTGCTGGCGGCGGTGCTCTTCATGCCCGAGTACAACGGCTGCAAGCGGTGGCTGGTCATCCCGGGGTTCGGCACCCTGCAGCCCAGCGAGATCGCAAAGTTTGCGGTGGTGCTGGTGTTTTCCCATATCATCGCACTGAACCACGACCGAATGAAGGATTTCAGCGTGGGCGTCCTGCCCTTTGCGCTGGTGCTGGGGGTGGTGGCGGCCCTGATGCTGCTGGAGCCGCACCTGTCCGGCACCGTCCTCATCCTTGGCATCGGCGCGGTGCTGATGTTCGTGGGTGGTACGGGGCTGCGGTGGTTTTTGCTGGCGGGCGCGGGAGGCGTCGGGGCCATTGGTGCGGCGGTGGCCGTCATGCCCGACCTCGTCCCCTACGCCGCCGACCGGCTCCGCTCCTGGCTCGATCCCTTCGCCGACCCGCTGGGCGACGGCCACCAGACCATCCAGAGCCTCTATGCCATCGGCTCCGGCGGGGCTACCGGCCTCGGCCTGGGGGAAAGCCGCCAGAAGCATCTTTTCGTTCCCGAGCCTCAGAACGACTTCATTTTCTCCATCGTCTGCGAGGAACTGGGCTTCGTGGGGGCCTGCGCAGTGGTGGGGCTGTTCGTGTTGCTGCTCTGCCGGGGCATCACCATCGCAGCCCACGCGCCCGACCGGTTCGGAGCGCTGCTGGTGGTGGGATTCGTGGTGCAGGTGGCCCTGCAGGCGGTGCTGAACGTGGCTGTCGTCACCAACACCATCCCCAACACCGGCATCTCGCTGCCTTTTTTCTCCTCCGGCGGCACCAGCCTCATGATGCTGCTGGGGGAGATGGGGGTGGTGCTGGGGGTATCACGTGGGGAAGCATGAGCTTCCTTTGTAAATTTTTTGCATCCGGCTTGACTTTGGCGTGGAATGGCATATAATGAAAGTGTAAAGAGATAAATAGGTGCATAGTACGTCACCAAAGCGAAAGAAAACCCCCTCACGGAGCGGCCACTCCGAAAGGGGGTCTTCTTTTTAGTGCTTACGGCCCTTCAGCCATCCGTCAAGCCACTTGCAAACATAATGCGAAATTACGTTTGCTGCGACGGACAGGAAAAGAGATAAAATGGATTGCATCGTACGTCACCTCCCTCCCGGTAAAATGGGCGGGGTAGGCCGCAGGATAAGTATAACACACTTTTTGTCAAAAAGATATAGGAAACAAACCTCCCAACAAACTGAAATCATCGTCCGACGTGACATCCGCCCCTGCTTTTGCATATTGTGGGGTATCTTTTGCGGAATGGGGGCAGCGGATATGACACAGCAGAGCGGGCGGATTTGGGTGATGGGCGGACGGCCGCTGAACGGCACGGCGGCAATACCTGCGGCAAAAAACAGCGTACTTCCGCTCCTTGCGGCGGCGCTTCTCTGCCGAGGACCGGTGCGGCTGCAGGCCGTGCCGAGGCTGTCGGACGTGGAATGCAGCCTCGGGCTGCTGCGGGGCGCGGGGTGCGCCGCCCACTGGCAGGGGGCAGACATCGTGGTGGCCGGGATGCCCTCAAACAGCACCCTTCCGGGAGAAACCGCAGCACAAATGCGGGCCTCCATCCTCTTCTGTGCGCCGCTGCTGGCGCGGCTGGGCCGGGCTGAGACTTCGCTGCCCGGCGGGTGCAATATCGGCGCCCGGCCTATCGACTTACATCTGGAAGGTCTGGCCCGGATGGGGGCAAAGGAGCTGGACGCCGGGGCGGGAAGGCTGGTGCTGGCCGCGCCAGGGGGACTCTACGGGACAGACTTCACCCTCCGCTTCCCCAGCGTGGGGGCGACGGAGACATTGCTGCTGGCCGCTGCCTGCGCACGAGGCACCACCGTCCTGCGGGGCGCGGCGCGGGAGCCGGAGATCTCTGACCTTGCCGACTTCCTGAACCGCTGCGGCGGGCGTATCGAGGGCGCGGGGACTTCGACGATTCACATCGAGGGGCGGCGGGCGCTTTCCGGCTGCGATTTTTCGCCCCTGCCGGACCGCATCTTCGCCTCCACACTGGCCTGCGCCGCCGCTGCTGCCGGAGGGCGGGTGGAACTCACCGGATGCCCGCCCGCGCTCTATGCGCCGGTGCTGGAAATTCTGGAACAAATGGGCTGCACCGTGGAGCGGGGCGCAGACCGGGCCGAGGTGGCCCGTTTCGGGCGGCTGTACGGGGCGGGCCGGGTCTTCACCGGGGTGTACCCGGGTCTCGCCACCGACGCTGCGCCCCTGCTGGCCGCTGCCATGCTCTGTGCCGAGGGGGAGAGCAGCATCGAGGACGTCGTCTTCGAACGGCGGTTCGGTTGCGCCGAAGGCTTCGAGCGGCTGGGCGGGCGGGTAAATCGGTCAGGCCGGGTGCTCTCTGTCGGTCCGCTGCCGGAAAGCGGCCTCCACGGCGCCACCCTCACTGCGCCTGACCTGCGGGGCGGCGCGGCACTGGTGGTGGCGGCTTTGTCGGCACGGGGAAAAAGCCTCGTGGAAGAGACTCGTCATATCGACCGGGGCTATGCCGGCCTGTGCGAAGTTCTGGCCTCTTTAGGGGGACGAATTGGCAGAGAAATGCAGCCCCTTGACGCCGCTGTGAAAAAAATACCATCGAAAAAGCAAATTTATCTTGCATTCGGGGCCAAAAGATGATACGATACTGTTATATAGTAGCAGTAATGTTGAGTTCTATCCTGCGCCAAGGCGCGGTCTACGATAAAATCCGATGGAGGACAATGATATGGCACTCATGCTCGACGAAGAAATGGACGAAAACGTAACGACGATAAAGGTCATCGGCGTGGGCGGCGGCGGCGGCAACGCCGTCAACCGCATGGTCAGCGACGGCCTGCAGGGCGTCGAATTTATCGCGATGAATACCGACCAGCAGGCACTGGCGAAGAACCATGCCGCCACCAAGGTGCAGCTGGGTTCCAAGCTCACCAAGGGCCGCGGCGCAGGTGCTGACCCCGAGATCGGCCAGCGCGCTGCCGAGGAGAGCAAGGACGAGATCGCAAACGCTCTGAAGGGCTCCCAGATGGTCTTTATCACCGCCGGTATGGGCGGCGGCACCGGCACCGGTGCTGCTCCTGTGGTGGCCGAGGTGGCACACGATCTGGGCATCCTGACCGTGGGCATCGTTACCAAGCCCTTCTCTTTTGAGGGCAAACGGAAGATGGGTCTGGCTGAGCAGGGCATCGCAAATCTGCTGATGCACGTGGACAGCCTCATCGTCATCCCCAACGAGCGCCTGAAGATGATCAGTCAGGAGAAGATCACCCTGATGAACGCCTTCCAGGCCGCTGATAACGTGCTGCGTCAGGGCGTTGAGTCCATCTCCGCCCTGATCAATGTGCCGGCCTTCATCAATCTGGACTTCGCCGACGTGCGCTCCATCATGAAGGACGCCGGCTACGCTCACATGGGCGTCGGCAGCGCCAAGGGTGCCGGCAAGGCTGAGAACGCCGCCAAGGCCGCGATCTCCTCTCCGCTGCTGGAGACCAGCATCGCCGGCGCACACGGCGTCATCATCAACATCACTTCCAGCCCCGACATTGGTCTGGAGGATGTCGAGACTGCCGCCGGTCTCATCACCCAGAGCGCACATCCCGATGCGAACATCATCTGGGGTACTGCCTTCGACGAGAACCTCTCCGATGAGATGCGCGTTACCGTCGTGGCTACCGGCTTCGACAATAAGGCTGCTGACGGCCTGCGCAGCACGTTGGGTACTGCTGCCGCCGGTACTGCTCCCGGCGTGACGGCTTCTGCTCCGTCCGCTGTCTTCAGCGCCGAGGTCAACACTCCTTCCGTCGCTTCCGGCAATGCTTCTGCCGCCAAGCCCGTGGAAGAGGAGAACAGCGACACCAGCTACTACGACGACCTGCTGGCGATCCTGAACAAGCGTAGATAAGCGCAAGAATAGAGAACCCCTTGCGCAGAAAAAGCGGAAGGAGGCCGTACCGTGGAGCAGCAACAGACGAAGCTGCCGCTGGAGTGGCTGAGCAGCCGCCGGACGCCGGAGCTGCATCGGCTGGAACAGCTCTGCCGGGAGACTGCCCGGGAGCATCGCTGCGCCCAGCGCAGACTGCAGGAGGTGGAAGAGGCGATGGCATCCGAACGGGAGAAGTCATGCCCTGAGGCTCTGCCCGCTGCGTCCGGGCCGACTCAGCTTGAGCAGCTGAGCCGGAAGCTCAACGCGGCCAACGCCGAGCTTCGCCGCTATGAGACACGGATGTTCGCCTATGAGCGCACCATGCTGGCCCTGCGGAAGGAGAACGCCGAGCTGACCGCCCGGTGTGAGGAGCTGCGGAGAGAGCTGGACAAAATATCCACCGCCCCGCTGCGGCTGGATGTTCCGTCCGCACTGCCCACTGTCCCGTTCCCGGAGACGGCAGCACAGACACCGCCTGCTGCGGACCGTCAGTCGAAAACAAAGCTGGAACACCTCGGCGACGAGGTCTTGGCCGAGCTTTCAAAGCTGATGCCGCAGGAAAAGTAAGAGTTAAAAAGACCACCTGTCGAAAGACAGATGGTCTTTTTTGTATCATTCGCCCCGCTGTTCCAGCAGATAGGTCGCCTCGAGGTCGGCGATGTGGAGCTTGACGGCGAGAGGGTACTTCTCGAAGGCCCCCGACAGGGCAAAGCTGCCGCCCCGGACGGCGTCGTCGAAGCCGCCCATGTGCCAGCGGATGGCCACGGCCTCTTCCACCTTCAGCTTCATGAACCGCTCGATGAGGAAGACGCTCTTCTCGCCATGGCCGTAAGGGAACATGTCCTCCACGCTGTAGCTGGGGACTTTCTCCCACTGGCCCGTCGCTTCGTTTTTCACGTTGCGGGTGCCTTTTTTGTAGAAGTTGGCCTTGCACAGGTCGTGGAGCAGTGCGCAGATGGCGAAGGTCTCCTCGCTGTCCTCGTCCGGCGTGAAGAAGGTGCCGTGGAGCACGCGGTAGACGTTCAGGCTGTGCGCACACAGCCCGCCATCGCAGGCCCCATGGAAGCGGGTGGACGCCGGCGCGGAGAAGAAGTCCGTCTTGCTATCCATCCAGTCCAGCAGCTTCTCGCTGCCGGGCCGGGTGACGTGGGTGCGGAATATCTCCAGAAATTCCTCGCGGTCCGTCATCTTACAGCTCCATATCCTCGAGGATGCCCTTCAGGATGGCCAGCTCGTCGTGGCTCAGGGAGATGCCTTTACCCATGCGGGTGCCGTCCGGGGACCAGTCGCGGATGTCGTACTTGGGTTCGCCTTCGTTCCAGCTGATGAGGTTGAGCTGGCGCTCCCAGCCGCGGGGACGCTCTCCGAGAACTGCGATGCGCTCAACGATCTCGTATTTGATTTCTGCCATAGTGCATTACCTGCCTTTGCTTTGTTTGCTACCATAATAAAAGAAGCGCGCGAAGATTTCAACAGGTAATTGGAAAATAATTTCTGAATTTTACATCTCTTTCAACCGTAAGGCGCTTCTTCGCGCCACTCTACCAACTGTAAAACGCCGCTCTTGTCTTCGTCGGGCGCAGGTTCGCGGCTGTGAAGATGCTGCTCGGCCCCGAAAAGCCCGCCGCCGTACTGCGTCATTACCCCCGGCGACCGCCCGGCCAGATACTCGGCGGCATTCTTCTGCCGACAGGCCGCAGGGGTACCGTCGGTCATGGGGATGCCGCAGTCCGGACGGGGCTGCGGGACTTCCGGCGGCGGGAGCTGCACATCCGGGCCGTCCGGCTGCGACGGCGGCTGCTGGGAGCCGCAACCCGGTTTTGGCGGTTCCGTGACGGGCGGCTGACCGGGTTCCGCGCCCAAAGGCGGACTGACCATGCTGCTCGTTTCCTCCGGCGGGCCGCTCGGCCCGGGAGCATCCTCAAGCTCATGGCGGATGAAGGGCGTCAGAGATTCCATAAAAAACACCTCCGCACCTAGGGTGTGCGGAGGCGGGGGAGAATATGCGGGGAAAAATTCATGCAATCTTTTCTACGCCTTTCCGACTGTTTTATCAAAAAGGTTGACTCTTTGAGAAAACAAACTGCATTGAGTTGTAGATACCGAAGAAAAATACAAAACAGGAAAGGAAGGAAAGCGGTCACACAATGACCTCCACCGTGCTCCCCCCGCTGCGTGCCTTTTTTACGACCACCTGTTTGTCGATGCGCTCCTTGAGCGCGGCGACGTGGGAGATGATGCCCACGAGGCGGTCGCCCTCGGTGAGGCCGGCGAGGACCCGGATGGCCTGCTCAAGGCTCTCGTCGTCCAGCGAGCCGAAGCCTTCATCGAGGAAGAGGGTGTCCAGCCGGATGCCGCCCGCAGCGCTCTGGACTTCGTCCGAGAGGCCCAGAGCCAGCGCCAGTGAGGCTTTGAAGCTCTCACCGCCCGAGAGGGTCTTGACGCTGCGGCGGGTGCCGTTGTAGTGGTCGATGACGCCGAGGTCGAGGCCGGATTGGCTGCGCTGGTTCTCGGCACCCACCCGCTCCAGCTCGTACTGTCCGGCGGTCATCTGCATGAGGCGGGTGTTGGCGTGGACGAGGATGGCGTCGAGGTAGTTCATCTGGATGTAAGCCTCGAGGCGTATCTTCTGTTTGCTGCTGAGGGTGCCGCCCGCCGTGGAGGCGAGGGCGTTCACCCACTGCCAGCGGCGTTCCAGCTCCGCCCGGGCGGCGGCGTGCTGACGGTAGAGGTCAGCAGCCTTCCGGTTGGGCAGGAGGCGGGCCGTCAGGGCCTTTTCCTGAGCCGCGAGAGCGGTGCGCCGGGCCGTCAGGGCGTCCCGCTGGGATTCGAGGGCGGGCAGGTCGGGGGCTTCGTCCGCCACCGTCTGCTGGGCCGTCAGGGCCGTGACTGCGGCCTCGGCAGCGGCGTAGTCCTGCCGGACCCTGGCCAGAGCCGACGCGGCGGCATCCATCCCGGCCCGGAGGGCGCAGCGCTCGTTTTCCAGCCCGGCCAGCGCCCGGAGGGCTTCTTCCCGGTCGGCGGCGGGCAGAGCGGCCCGGGCCTCGGCACACTGGGCCTCCAGAGCCTTGGCGGAGGCAGACTGCCGGGCGGCTTCCTCAGCGGAAGCCCGTGCCTCGGCCTCGAGGGCAGAGCGCTGGGCGGTCTTTTTCTGCCGCTTGTCCTCCTGCCGGGCCTTGGCGGCGAGGGCGGCGGCATTCTGCTTCTGAGCCTTGTCGAGGGCTTCCTGTGCGGCGTGCAGGGCCTCGCTTTCTTCGGCCAGAGCCGTCTTCAGAAGCGAGACAGTCAGCTTCACCGGCCCCTCCGGTGAGGTGAACCGCTCCGGCAGCAGGGCCTCGGCGTCCCGGCGGAGGGTGGCTTTGGCCTCCCGGTCTGCGGCCACAGCCTTGGCGGCGGCCGCACTGGCTTCCTGTGCGGCGTGGTCGGCCTCGTCGGCGGACTGTCTGGCCGCGTCTACCCGGGCCTGAGTGGGGGCTTCGGCGGGCAGAACGGCCCGCTTCGGGTGATGGGTGCTGCCGCAGACGGGGCAGGGGGTGCCGTCCGTCAGCCCTTCGGCCAGCAGGCCCGCCTGCGCGTTGAGAAAGGCCCGCTCGAGGTGGTCGCGGAGGGCGTGGGCGCGCTCCTTTGCGCTGTCGGCGAGAAGATAACGCTCCTGCGCCTGCCGTGCGGCCTGTCCCCGGCGCTGCCCCTCGGCGAGGCTCTGGGCCAGCTGCGCGAGGGCCGCTTCCCGCCGGGTCAGCTGTTCGGCCCGGGCCTCAAGGCTCACGTTCTCGGCCTCCGCGCCCCCAAGGGCGGCGAGGCTCTGCTCCAAAGCGGTCAGTTCTCCGTCCAGCTGCCCGAGGGCGGCGCGGCGCTTTTCGGCTCTGGCGTTCTCGAGGGCGGCGGCGTCCCGGGCGGCAGAAAGCTTCTTTTCGAGGCTATCCAGCCCGTCGAAGGCCGCGAGGTTGGATTTCGCACGCTCGAGCTTTCCGGCCAGCGCGTCCAGCGCGGCGGAATCCCCGGCGTGGTGGGCCGCTTCAGCCTCGGCGGCGTCCAGAACGGGCCGCAGAGCGTCCTGTCGGGTCTGCGCGGCGGTCAGCTCGAGGCGGAGCTTCTCGGCCTGTTCGGCCCGGCCCAGCGTCTGCTGGAGCTTGTCCAGCTCTGCCTCGGCCTCAGTCCGGGCAGAGGTGGCGGCGCTCAGCGCCTGCTCCTGCCCGGCCAGCAGGGCGTCCAGAAGGGGCAGCACCGCTTCCGGCGACGCCTGCCCGCCCGCCTCGCAGAGGGGGGCCAGCTTGTCCAGAACGGCTCCATCGGCGTCCCCCTCGGCCCAGCTCAGGCCAGAGAGCAGCTGACCGATGCGGACGCTCTGCTCCTCCCGCTGGCGGGTGAGGGCGGCGTTCTCGGCCTGCAGCCGCTCTTGGAGACGCTGGTAGGGCTGGGTGCGGAACAGCTTGCGGAAGATCTTGCTCCGCTCCTCGGTGGAAGCGTTGAGCAGCCGGGTGAACTGCCCCTGGGCGATCATGGCGATCTGGGAGAACTGGTTGTAATCCAGCCCGATGATGTCCACCACGGCGGCGGTGACGTCCTTGGCCCGGGTGACGGGCGGACGGCCGTCGGCGTAGGTGAGGCAGGCGTCGGCCTTTTCGGTGGTGAAGCCCTCGCCCCGGGCTTTCGGGCGGAGGTATTCGGGATTGCGGCGGACGGTGCAGCGCTGCCCCCGCACCTCAAATTCCAGCTCCACGAAGGTGGGGGTGCCGGGCTCGGCGTACTTGCTGCGGAGCATGGCCCCTTCCCGGACGCCGCCGCTGGAATGGTCGTAGAGGGCGTAGGTGATGGCGTCGAAGAGGGTGGTCTTGCCCGCGCCGGTGTCGCCGGTGACGAGGTAGAGCCCGCCTCTGCCCAGCTGAGCGAGGTCCAGAACGGTCTCGGCGGCGTAAGGCCCGAAGGCCGACAGGGTCAGTTTCAGGGGCCTCATGCTTCGTCCTCCTTCCAGATGTCCTCGATGAGCGATTGGCAGAACGCCGCCTGTTCGTCGGAGAGGGGCTGGCCGTTCTGGGCTTCGTAAAAGGCCGCAAAGTGCTCGAGGGGCGTTTTGCTCTCGGCTCGTGCAGCGGCGTCGGGCGTCTCGGCGGCCCGGGTGCGGCGGTTGTCGTAGTCCAGCCGCATGAGGTTCGGGTAGATGACCCGCAGCCGGGCCAGCGCGTCGGGAACGTCCTGCTCGTCGGTGAGGGTGATGTGGAGGTAGTCGTCCGTCGGCGTGCCGTCGTAGGCCCGGCGGTCGGTGAGCTCCATGTAATTGCCCCGCAGCTCCCGCAGGTCGTGCCGGGGGGTGAGAGGCGCGGCCTCGAAGCGGACGCTGCCCTTTTCGCCCAGGGTGACGAAGAGGGCGGCTTTGTGCTGATGGGCCTCGGAGAAGGAATATTTGAGGGGACTGCCTGCGTAGCGGACGGTGTCCCGCCCCACCTTCTGGGGACTGTGGAGGTGGCCCAGAGCCACATAGTCGAAGCCCTCGAAGAGGGAGACGTCGATGCTGTCCACCCCGCCCACGCTGGGCTCTTCGCTCTCGCAGACCGCCGCCCCGGCCACGAACTGGTGGGCCACCAGCACGTTCCGGCGGGCGGGGTCGGGTGCGCAGGCGTTCAGCACGCAGCCGATGGCGTCGTTGTAGCTCTCGATCTTCTCGTCCGGGAAGACGTGCCGCACGGCGGCGGGCTTCAAAAAGGGCAGGAGCCAGATGTCCACCGGGCCGTATTCGTCCGTCAGGGTGATGGGCGCGGGCGGTGCGGCAAAGACCGGGCTGACGTACACCCGGCTCCCCGCCAGAAGCTGTGCGCCGAAGGCGATGCGGTCTGCCGAGTCGTGGTTGCCGCTGACGGCAAAAACGGGAAGTCCCCGCGCTGCAAGCTCGGTGAGGAACCAGTCCAGCAGCCGCACCGCCTCGGCGGGCGGCACGGGCTTGTCGTAGAGGTCGCCTGCCAGCAAAACGCCGTCCACGGGCCGGGCGTCCAGCAGGGAGAGGACCTGCTCTAAAATGTAGCGCTGGTCGTCCAGCATGGAGAACTCGCAGACCCGCTTGCCCAGATGCAGGTCGGAGAGGTGTAGGAAACGCATGGGGACACCGCCTTTCGTTGGGATGATTTTATTATAGAAGAGTTGGGGGCGTTTGTCGAGGGGGCAACGGCGACGACCGCCGCCAGTGGCGGAAACAGGGAGGAGCTGTTGGGGCCGCGGCCAGCAGGATGCGAGGCCCGCACCAAGGGCCGAAGCAGACGCTGGGAGCCGCAACCCGGGTGCGAAGCACCTCTGGCGAGCCGGGCAGGCCCACGCTGGACGCTGAAAGTTTTTTGATTTCGGAAACAGTAGTGCCCTGCTACAGAGGGCAGCGGCTTCTGGACAATCGCATTTTGTCAAGCTGCTGTGAATCTCTATAGCAGGGCACTCTATTTTGCGTTCCATTAGGCTTTAGGCGTCCAGCTCAGGGTGACCCGGCATGCCAAGGCCTCCCCTCAGGTGGCACACCGAAGGCGTGACGGAGAGGGTTTTCCTTCACGTCACGCGGCAGGGAACATCTTTTCCCAGGTGTCCTTGCCCACGGAGCCGTCGGAGGTCAGGTTGTGGCGGGTCTGGTAGCGCTTGACGGCGGCGACGGTGCTGGCACCGAATTTGCCGTCGGTGGTGAGCCGCTCGCCCTCGGCGTTGAGCTTCTGCTGCACCAGCCGGACGCAGCCGCCCGCGCTGCCGCTCCGCAGCACGATGCCGGGGTAGGGAACGGTGAGGCCGTGCCTGGCCGTGTAGCGGGCGTAGAGCACGTTCCAGGTGTTCGCGCCCACTTTGCCGTCCTCTTTGAGGGCGTACCGGAGCTGGAACTCCCGGACAGCCTTCTCGGCGTTTGCGCCGAACTTTCCGTCCACGGTGAGGGCGGCGTACCAGGTGCAGCTGTCCCGGATGCCGTTGAGCCAGGTCTGCACGAGGGCCACGTCCGGGCCGGAGCTGCCGCGCTGGATGAGCGAGTAGTAAGCAGGAATTGCCATAGTGTTGTCACACTCCTTCCGCGCTCATCCTATGCGGCGGGCCGACGGCCTGTTCACCCGGCCAGCACCACGTCCTCCCGGGGTGCGGTGAGGCCGTCCCACCACTCCACGAACCGGAACCGGACGATATATTCCCCGCAGACAAGGTCATTTTCGGCAGGCGTGTCGTACCCGCCGCAGGCTGACCGGCAGAGACCCGGGTAGAGCACGCACCACCAGTTCCGGCCTGCCCGCCGCGTCCCGATGTCCAGCCGCACCGCGTCGTACCGCCCGGCGGGCAGAGCTCCGCCGTCATAGCGCCGGGTGGGGAAGTACATATTCACGAGGCAGGCTTTTACCGGTGCGCGGATGCCGAGAGCGGCCAGTGTCTGGCGGGCCGTCAGCTCGAAGCGGACGAGGTTTTCCGCTGCCCACGCCCGGGCGTCGGCCCGGCTGTCCGCCGGGCAGGCTTCGTCGGTGAGGGCCAGCACGGCGTCCCGGACAGCCAGCTTCGCGCTCTGGTCGCGCACGGAGTCGGTGTCGGCCCGGATGTGGAGCCGCAGGGTGTCGGCGGTAAGCTGGTCGGCGGTGGTGAGCTGGCTCTGCGCCCAGCCTGCCCCCAGCGACAGCAGAAGGCAGAACAGCAGCGAGGCGCACAGCGCCCCCATTTCGCGGCGGTATAACATAAAAAACAGGCCCCCTCTTGGAAAGTTTATCCAGAGGATGGGCCTGTTTTTAGAAAATTATTCAGTCTTTTTCGGAGCGATTTGCGGTATCTTTTTGTCAGAATTTATGCTATACTTGCTTTGCGGTTCACCCCGTAATCCACGGGAGAGGGGGTGAAACAATGGAGTATATATTCACATTCTTGGTGTCTGTCGCAGCAGATGTAACGTCGCGGTTTATCTGCAAATGGCTTGACAGATACGATGAGAACCGCAAAGCCTAATTAAAAGGAAAGCCCCCCGGGAGTTCGCGGCTCCTCGGGGGCTTTTCCATTGGGGTGAAACCAATGGAGTATTCACATTCCTGAGTTTATTATATGCCATTCCGCGCAAAAGTCAAGCGGTGCGCAGAAAGTTTATAAAGAGCGCTCAGTTCTTCAGCGACTGCATCGGGGCGGGGAGTCTGCCGCCGCGGTTGATGAAGACGGAGGGGTCATGCTGGTTGACCGGCATGATGGGGCCGTAGCCCAGCAGGCCGCCGAAGTCCAGCACTTCGCCCGCCTTGCGGCCGATGGCCGGGATGACGCGGACGGCGGTGGTCTTGCTGTTGACCATGCCGATGGCGGCTTCGTCGGCGATGAGGGCGCTGATGACGGCAGGGGTGGTGTCGCCGGGGATGATGACCATGTCGATGCCCACAGAGCAGACAGCCGTCATGGCCTCCAGCTTCTCAATGGTGAGACAGCCGCACTCAGCGGCGTGGATCATGCCGTCGTCCTCGCTGACGGGGATGAAAGCGCCCGACAGGCCGCCAACGTGGTTGGAGGCCATGACGCCGCCCTTCTTGACAGCGTCGTTGAGCAGGGCGAGGCAGGCAGTGGTGCCGCAGCAGCCGCAGGTCTCAAGGCCCATCTCCTCGAGGATATTGGCCACGCTGTCGCCCACAGCGGGGGTGGGGGCCAGCGACAGGTCGATGATGCCGGCGGGTACGCCCAGCTCCTTAGAGGCGAGGTTTGCCACCAGCTGACCCACGCGGGTGATCTTGAAGGCGGTGCGCTTCACCAGCTCGGCCACCTGGTCGATGGGGGCATCCTTGGGCAGCCGGGCCAGCGCGGCGCGGACCGCGCCGGGGCCGGAGACACCGACGTGGATCTCGCAGTCGGGCTCACCGGGACCGTGGAAGGCACCCGCCATAAAGGGATTGTCCTCGGGCGCGTTGCAGAAGACCACCAGCTTTGCTGCGCCGATGCACTGACGGTCGGCGGTAAGCTTGCTGGCCTTCTTGACGGCCTCGCCCATCAGCTTGATGGCGTCCATGTTCAGGCCCGCCTTGGTGGCACCGATGTTCACCGAGCTGCAGACGATGTCCGTCTCGGCCAGTGCGCGGGGGATGGACTCGATGAGGCGCAGGTCGCCCGCCGAGAAGCCCTTGTGGACGAGGGCGGTGTAGCCGCCCACGAAGTTGACGCCCACCTTCTTGCCGGCGGCGTCCAGGGTCTTGGCAAAGTCCACCGGGTCGGCGTCCGGGCAGGCACCCAGCAGCATGGCGATGGGGGTGACGCTGATGCGCTTGTTGATGATGGGGATGCCGTACTCGGCGCTGATGTGCTCCACAGCCGGAACGAGCCGGGCGGCGCGGGTGGTGATCTTGTTATAAATTTTTTCGCAGGCTTTCCTGGGGTCCGGGTCGATGCAGTCCAGCAGACTGATGCCCATGGTGACGGTGCGCACGTCCAGATTGTCCTGCGTGAACATCTCGATGGTCTCGAGGATGTCGCCGGTGTTTATCATGCTCATAGCAGTCTCTCCTTAAATGGTGTGCATCGCGTCGAAAACTTCCTGGCGGGTGAGATTGATCTGCATCCCCATCTCAGCGGCCAGAGCGTCCATCTTCTGGTGCAGCTCCTCGTGGGAGACGCTGCACTTGGAGATGTCCACCAGCATGATCATGGCGAACATGCCCTGCAGGATGCTCTGGGTGACGTCCTCGATGTTGATGTTCAGCTCACAGCAAAGGCCCGAGACGCGGGCGACGACGCCCACGGTGTCGTGGCCGATGACAGTAATGAATGCTTTCATAATTCCTACCCCTTCTGTTATAGTGTTAGACCTCTCCGTCACGGCTGCGCCGTGAGGGCAGGCTTGCCTTCATACAACCTCTCAGTCTGCTTCGCAGACAGCTCCCCTGGTAGGGGAGCCTCTGGCGAAGAGAAAAAGCTTTACGAAATGCCAAGGCCTCCCCTCGGTAGGGGAGGTGGCGCAGCGGCAGCTGCGACGGAGAGGTTTTCTCAAGTATAGCAGATTTCACGAAAAATGAACACTCTTTTTGGAAAAAAGAGCAGGGGAAAAGGGCAAAAGAATGTCTATCACCGGCAGAACTTGCAAAAACCAGATGCAAACTGCCGGGCAGTGTGCTATACTTATCTACAAATATCGCCACAGGCTGAACAAAGGAGAGACAACGATGGAACAGCTTCTGAAGATCCTTGAAGACAATGCCCGGATGTCGGTGGAGGACATCGCGGCCATGCTGAATAAATCCCCCGCCGAGGTGGCGGCTATGATAGACCTGGCCCGGGCGCAGGGCGTCATCAAGGGCTACAAGACCCTCGTGGACTGGGAGAAGGCCGGCGTAAACCGGGTGGAAGCCGTCATCGAGCTGAACGTCAGCCCCAAGAAGAGCCGCGGCTTTGACGAAATTGCCGCTACCATCGCCTCCTTCGACGAGGTGGAGAGCGTGCTGCTGATGAGCGGCGGCTACGACCTGCAGCTGGTCATCAAGGGCCAGACCTTCCAGGAGATCGCCCTCTTTGTGGCAAAGCGGCTGTCGCCGCTGGACGATGTGCTGTCCACGGCCACCCATTTCGTGCTCCGCACCTACAAAAAAGAGGGCCGTCTGTATCAGGACGAAGAAATCGATGAAAGAGAGTGCACCGTGCTGTGATGGATTACGATAAACTGATCGCGCCTGCCGCTGCGGCCATGCGCCCCTCCGGCATCCGCAAATTCTTCGACCTCGCCGCCGAGATGCCCGAGTGCATCAGCCTCGGCGTCGGCGAGCCCGACTTCAAGACCCCCTGGGCCGTCCGTGAGGCGGGCATCGAAAGCCTCGAGCATGGCCGCACCCGCTATACTTCCAACGCGGGCCTGAAAGAGCTGCGGGCCGAGATCGCCCGCTACCTCGACCGCCGGATGGGCCTGAAATACGACCCGGCAAAGGAAGTTCTCGTCACCGTCGGCGGCAGTGAGGCCATCGACATGTGCATCCGCACTCTGGTGCAGTCCGGCGATGAGGTCATCATCCCGGAGCCGTGCTTCGTCTGCTACGAGCCCATCACCACCCTGTCCGGCGGGGTGCCGGTCCATGTGGCCTGCCGTCAGGAGGATGAGTTCCGCCTCCGGGCCGACGCCCTGAAAGCCGCTATCACCCCGAAGACCAAGCTCCTCATCATGCCCTTCCCCAATAATCCTACCGGCGCGGTGATGGAGCGGGAAGACCTCGAGGCCATCGCGGAAGTTCTGCGCGGCACCAACATCATGGTGCTGTCGGATGAGATCTACGCGGAGCTGAACTATGGCTTGCAGAACCACGTTTCCATCGCTGCTCTGCCCGGCATGGCCGAGCGGACGGTGGTGGTCAACGGCTTCTCCAAGACCTACGCCATGACGGGCTGGCGGCTGGGCTATGCCTGCGGCCCCGCGCCCATCATCAAGATCATGACCAAGATCCACCAGAGCGCTATCATGAGCGCCCCCACCACCAGCCAGTACGCCGCCATCACGGCCCTCAAGGACTGCGACGGCGAGATCGAGCGGATGCGCAACGAGTATAATATGCGCCGCCGCCTCGTGGTGAAGAGCTTCAACGATATGGGCCTGAGCTGTTTTGAGCCGCGGGGCGCGTTCTATGCATTCCCCTGCATCAAGTCCAGCGGCATGAGCAGCGAGGAATTCTGCACAAAGCTTTTGGAGCAGAAGCATGTCGCCATCATCCCGGGCAACGCCTTTGGCGCGTCCGGCGAGGGATACGCCCGCGTGTCCTACGCCTACAGCGTGGAGCACCTGATGGAGGCTATCCGCCGCATCCGGGAGTTTTTGAACGAGAACTGCAAGTGAGGAGGAAAAACGATGCGCGATCGTGTGACAGTCCTGGCCCCGGCCAAGCTGAATCTGGCGCTGGACGTGGTGGGCATCCTGCCCGGCGGCTACCATGCGCTGGATATGACCATGCAGGCCATCTCGCTTTACGAGCGGGTGGTCATCCGCCGCAGTCCTTACCTCGATCTGACCCTGCCCGGCAGTAATGTCAAGCCCGGCCCGGGCAACACCGCCATCAAGGCGGCACTGGCTTTTTTCCACTATACGGGCCTGCTGGCGGGTGCAGACATCACCATCTATAAGAACGTCCCCGTCCGGGCCGGTATGGCTGGCGGCAGCGCCGATGCTGCTGCTGTTCTGGTGGGTCTGAACGAGCTGTACGGCGCCCGTCTGTCCATGAGCGAGCTTTGCGCTCTGGGTGCCGGTATCGGCGCAGACGTGCCGTTTGCCCTCATGGGCGGCACCTGCCGGGTGCAGGGTCTCGGTGACCTCATCAAGGCGCTGCCGCCCATGCCCGAGTGCTGGTTCACAGTGGTGATGCCCGACTATGGCGTCTCGACGCCGGAGGCTTTTGCGGCCTACGATAAGGTGGGCAGCAGCGTCCATCCCGACTGCACCGCCCAGGAAGCCGCCATCCGGGCGGGCGACCTGGACGCTGTCTGCGCCGCTGCCGGAAACGCCCTCGAGGAGTGCAGCGGGGCCAAGGACAACGAGGCCATCAAGGCCGCCCTCCGGGAGAATGGGGCCGTCACCGCCCTTATGACCGGCAGTGGCGCGGCGGTCTTCGGCGTGTTCCACACCGAAGCCGAGGCCAAAGCCGCCGCTGACGCCCTCCGCGCCCGCTGGCCGCAGGTCTATACGGCCCAGCCCGTCAGGGGAGGGGCGGAGGTGCAGATACTGCGGAAGAGATGAAGCCTCGCCTTCGTACAACCTCTCAGTCGGGCTTGCGCCCGCCAGCTCCCCTTGTAGGGGAGCCTCTGGCGAAAAGTCAAGGCTTCACGGAATGCCAAGGCCTCCCCTCGCTAGGAGCAACAACGACGACCGCCGCCAGTGGCGGAAACAGGGAGTCGCTGTTGGGGCCGCGGCCAGCAAGACGCAAGCAAAGCGCTGCGGCTGCTGGGTGCCGCAACCCGGGCAGTGGCAGCGCGTTAGCGCTGACGGAGAGGTTATTCCTATAAAATGCATAACCCTCCTTCCCGTCGGGCATACTGGCCAAAGGAAGGAGGGTCTTTTTGTGCAGACCTTTTATAAAATCTGTCTCATCCTCATGATCGTCGGCGGCATCAACTGGGGCCTTGTGGGCCTGTTCCAGTTCGACTTCGTCGGCTGGCTGCTGGGCGGCAGCGCGTCCATCTGGTCACGCATCGTGTTCACGCTGGTGGGCGTGGCCGCTATCTGCGGTATCCCGGGCCTTTTTACAGACGAGACCGGGGAGTAGAGACAAAAGAAAAAGGCTCTCATGCCGGCAGGAAATACGGCACGAGAGCCTTTTTGATACCTATAAAGAATCCCGCCCGGACGTCTGCGGCAATCAAACCTACCCTTGCGGACAGGTGGGTGCTCTGTCTCCGGTTTCGCGCTTCCTCATCGAGCCTTCATGGTCGACCCATGACGGGGAGGTCTGCAATCCACCGACGAACTCCAAGCTCCCGTTGAATGATTAGTAGGATCATATAAACCGCAACAAATCGCGCCGGGCAGGAAGTCTTTGCTGAGAAATCACTCGATCTCGAACTGGTCGCTCAGACGCTTCTCGAACAGCTTGCTGACTTCCAGCAGGGTCTCATCGTCCTCGACCACGTCGAGATACTCGCCCTCGTCGTCCTCGCCGACGCTCAGGATGACCAGCTGGGCGTCCTCGTCCAGGTCTTCCTCATTCTCGGCGTATTCGACAACGGCCAGATAATGCACGCCCTTATGGTCCAGAGCGTCGATCACTTCAAACGTGACCTCATTGCCGTCCTCGTCCTCGAGGGTCATCAGGTCAGGCTGATATTCCTCTTCGGTCTCAGCGGCGGACTTGTTCATATCTTCTGCCATAAGTCGCGTTCTCCTGTCAAATATCTAAAAAATGGGATAACTGTCATACCCTGCCCGCTCTGCTCCCTCTGAGCTGTGGGTTCCGGGTACGCCTATAGTGTAGCGTTTTTTTGCCCGCTCGTCAAGATGTTTTTCGCATAGAAATCCAATAACAAATTTTCACGCTTTTCCCTCTCGCTTCCCGGGCCGGAATGTGATATACTATAGCGATAGCTTTTGAAAAGCCATCGTTGCTATAACATATGGACAGGGAGGCCCGTTTATGAGAGCCTTGAAAAAAATAATGGCGGCACTGGCCCTGACGGCAGTACTGGCCGGGTGCAGTGCGGACAATATCCTCTCGAGCATCCAGGGCGGGAAGGCTGGCACGGTGCAGACGGTCAGCCGCCCGGCTGTGGAGTCGGCAGAGCTGCAGTTCACCCACCCGGCGGCGGGGGACACCATCGCGGTGTTCGATACCTCGGCAGGTGTGTTCAAAGCAGTGCTTTTTCCCACCGAGGCCCCGCAGGCCGTGCAGAACTTCACCACATTGGCCCAGCAGGGCTTTTACAACGGACTGACCGTTACCCGGGTGGAGAAGGACTTCGTGGTGGAGGCCGGGCAGGGCGCGGACGGCAGAGGCACCACCATCTGGAACGGGAACCGTTTCTCCGCCGAGACCACCGATAAGCTCCATCACTATTCCGGCGCACTCTGTGCCGCAGCGGACGCCTCCGGCGACTGCGCCAGCGTCTTCTATGTCATGGAGACCCTGCCGGGCAGCAGCTCGGTGACGCAGGAGCTCATCGACCAGATGAACGCCGCCGGCTGGCGGGCCGACGTGGTGAGCGCCTACCAGACGGCGGGCGGCGCACCCTACCTCGACTACACCGACACCGTCTTCGGGCAGGTGTACGAAGGGATGGAAGTAGTAGACACCATCGCCCAGACCGGCGTGGACGAAAATCAGCGCCCGACGGAGGCTGTCACCATCAACAGCGTGAGCATCACGAAATACGAATAAGAGGCTGTTTTCCGCCCTCCGGGCGGTGGGACGGCTGCAAAAAAATCACCCGCCAACTGGCGGGTGATCTGCGTTTATGGGGAAATCAGACGAGATGCGGGGAAAATCGGGAAGAGATCAGAGATTCCTGCCCACCCGCAGGGAGATGGCAACATAAGTCTGGCCGCGAATGATCCGGGCCGCTACGCCTGCCTTGGTATAGTTGCCGTTCAGGGCAAAATCCAAGGCTTCGTTTTGATCGCTACCTTTGATTTGATCGATGATCTTCTGCAGCGTGGTATCGTTGTAGTCGTATTTAGCGACCAGAGTGAGGGTGGCGTTCTTATTGTCGTCGTCCCACTTGGCATCCACCTTGTTGAAGAACTGGTATCCGAAAGCATCGCCCTTCAGCTCAAGCTCCTTATCCAGAGCGTCCAGACGGTCGTTTGCAACAGTACGCATCCCATCGTCATTGGCCAGAGCCACGGTGCGGCCGTTGTTGATGGCCTGCATCACATTGGCTTCGGCTTGGGCCTTCGGGCTGGAGGAGCCGCCGCCACCGCTGCAGGCGGTCAGGAGCAGAAGGGTCAGTGCACCGGCCAGAAGCAGGGCAGTCAGCTTTCTCAGTTTTGTCATGTGGGTCGCCTCCAATCGTTTCTGTTTTGGTGAGTCCAGTTGTTTTTCTCGTGAAGAAGCATCATCCCCGGCCATCTGGTCAGGGGGTTCTTCTACCCTCATTTTATCGGAGAAGAGCCGGTGCTGTCAAGCCGGAAAACTATACAAATTCGGCTCAGGAAAATTGTGAAAACAAACCGGAAAACGACGATTTTCTGCGGACTTTGCAACAAACTGTCCGGACTTTGCAAAGAAACTTTGCCACAGGGGCGGCGGGGGCGTTCAGACCTCCCCCGGGTGCTCCTTCCGCCACTGGATGTAGTCGTCCAGAATGACCGTCGCGCTCACCGAGTCGAGGATGCTTTTCCGCTTTGCGCCGAAGGTGCCGCTCTCGTCGAGGAGGTCAGCAGCGGCGCAGGTGGTCTGGCGCTCGTCCCACATCCGGACGGGCAGGCCGCTCCAGATCTCAACGGTTTTGGCCAGCTTGCGGCTCTTGCGGGCGCGCTCGCCCTCGGTGCCGTCCATGTTCAGCGGCAGGCCGATGACGATGAGCTCGGCTTCGATTTCTTTTGCCACCTCGCAGACCCTGGCGGCGACTTTGTCCCGGGCCTTGACGGTGATCTGAGGGGTGATGGGGGAAGTCAGGAACTCGGTGCGGTCGCAGGTGGCGAGGCCGGTGCGGCTGTCGCCGTAATCTACTGCTAAAATTTTCATGCAGGTGTCCTCTTTCTGAGATGATTTTTCTTTATTGTACCACAGAATAGATGTCGCTGCAATTTTGTGGTACAATGATAGAAAAATGAGGGCAAGCCGCCCACGATAGAAAACTGACCCAACGGAGAGATTCACCATGTTAAAACTACTTTTAGGCGGCTCCGGCAGCGGAAAGACCACCCTGCTGTACCAGCGCATCCGGGCGCGGGCCGAGGCGGGGGAGAAGAGCATCCTGCTGGTGCCGGAGCAGTTCACCTCGTCCACCGAGGGCCGCATCCACCGGGAGATGGGCGACGCGCTGAGCGGACTGGTGGAGAGCTTTTCCTTCACCAGCCTCGCCGAGCATATCTTGTCGGCGGAGGGCGGCTCTGCCGTCCAGACCCTCAGCGACGCGGGCCGTGCCGTGCTGGTGCGCCGCGCCCTCGAGGAACTGCAGGACAACGTCCATTACTATTACCGCCACCGCCGCTCGGCCGCCTTCTGCCAGATGGCCGCCGAGACCATCGACGAGCTCAAGAGCGCGGGCCTCTCGGGCCGACAGCTCTATGAGCTGGCGCAGGACTGCGGCACCGACAGCGCCAAGCTCAGCGAACTGGCCCTCATCTTTCAGGGCTACGAGACCCTGCTGGCCGGGACAGGCATGGACCCCTCCGACCGGCTGGAGCTGGCCGCATCCCGCCTCGAGGCCGCACTGGCCCGGGGCGAACTGCCGGAGTTCCTGCGGGACAGGGCCGTCTTTATCGACGAGTTCGACACCTTCAACGCCCCGAAAAAGCGGCTGATGGGCGCTCTGCTGGCCTCGCTGCCCACCGTGACGGTGGCCCTCTGCGACGACGGCACCCGGCTCGTGCCGGGGGACGTGAGCCTTTTCTCCGGCGCGAAGCAGGTGGCGGCCCAGCTGCGCCAGCTGGCCCGCCGGAACGGCACTGAAGTGGCCGTGCCGGAACTGCTGCGCCGGGATATGCGCCACGCCGATGCCCCCGGCCTCGCCGCAGCGGCTCAGCTGCTGGCCACGGGCCGGTGTGACCCGCCCACGGCCTGCCCGGAGATAAAGCTTTTCGCCGCTCCCAGCCGGGAGGAAGAAGCCCGCGCCGCCGCTGCCGCCATCCGCCGCCTCATGCGGCAGGGCGTCCGCTGCGGAAAGGTGGCGGTGGTCTGCCGCGACATCTCGAAATACCGCGCCGCCGTCAAGTACGAGTTCCGGATGGCGGACATCCCCCTCTACTGCGATGAGCCGACGACTCCTGAGTTCAGCGCCCCGGCCACGGCGGTGCGGTGTCTGCTGGCTCTCGCCCGGGGTGCAGAGCTGACGGAACAGCTCACCACCCTGGCCAAGACCGGCCTCTGCGCCCTCACTGAGGAAGAGGTCTGCGCCCTCGAGAACTACGCCTACACCTGGTCGCCGAATGCGGCGGCGTGGCGTGCGCCCTTCGAGAAAAACCCCCGGGGCTTTGGCGATGTGGAGCCTACCGACGAGGACAGAGAAAACCTTGCCCGGGCCGAAAAGGCCCGCGCCCTTCTCATCACCGCCGCCGACGGCCTGCGCGCGAAGCTCCGCTCTGCCAACGCCGAGCAGATGAGCCGCGCCCTTTACTTCTGCCTGAAGGAGCTGGGTGCGGAGGACGCTCAGGCCGCGCAGGTGGAGGCCATCCGGGCCGAACGGGGCATCCCCGCCGCTGAGGAAGCCGCCCGGGAGTGGAACGTGGTCATGGGCCTGCTGGATGAGATGGCAAGCCTGCTGGGCGGCCAGAGCGTCACCATCCCCGAGTACGAAGAGCTGTTTGGGCTGCTGCTGCGCTCGTCCGACCTCGGCCACATCCCCCAGACGCTGGACGCCGTGGTGCTGGCCAGCGCAGGCAAGATGCGCCTTGACGCACCGGACTATGTCTTTGTGCTGGGCCTCTCCGAGGGCGAATTCCCCGCCGCGCCCGGCGAGACGGGCCTGCTGACCCACGCCGACCGCGACGCCCTGATGGCGCAGGAGATCGAGCTTCCGGACTGCTTCGAGAACCGGGTGGTGCGGGAACAGGTCTGCTTTTATAAGGCCCTCACCGCCCCGGCCAGAGGCCTCTGGCTCAGCTGGCCGAAGGGGCAGGGACAGACCCTCTGCGCCGCCCTCGAGCCCATCGTGGACGTGCTGAGACCGGGTGCGCCGGAACTCGACCTGACCGACCTTGCCGCCACTGCCGCCGACGGCCTCGACGTGCTGGGCGGCGGCTGGCCCCTGACGGAGATCGAACGCGCCAGCCTCACCGAGGCCCTTCATGCCCCCGGCGGGGCAGAACCCGAGGGCCTCGCCCTCCTGCGCCGGATGGCGGGCCGCAGCCCCCGTCAGGTCAGCGACCTCGAGGCGCTGGAAACGCTGCTGGGCCGGCGGCTCCGCATCTCGCCCAGTCAGCTCGAAAAATACTACACCTGCCGGTACTGCTATTTCCTGCAGTACGTGCTGGGCCTGCGACCCCGGAAGCGGGCGGAGCTTTCCGCCGACCAGAGCGGCACCCTCATGCACTGGGTGCTCCAGATGGCCCTCGACCCCCACCCCGGTCCTGACAACCCCTGCGCTGGCTTACAGCCCTTCCTCGACCTCGACGACGAGGCCATGGCGGCGCTGGCCGGGCTTCTCGTAGATGAGTACGCAAAGCGCTACCTCCCCGAGGACACGGCCCGCTTCGCATATCTGCTCTCCCGCCTCAAAAAGAGCATGACGGGCCTGCTGTGCTACCTGCGGGACGAGCAGCGCCAGTCCAGCTTCAAACCGGTGGCCTGTGAGCTGAAGATCGGCCCCGGCGAGGACGCCGTGCGGGGCCAGACCTACCGCCTCTCGGATGGCCGGACGGTGCAGCTCATCGGCACCGTGGACCGCGCCGACGAGTGGATCGAGGACGACGGCACCCGCTGGGTACGGGTGGTGGACTATAAGACCGGCACGAAAAAGCTCGACCTGCGGGAAGTCTACTGCGGCCTCGACTGTCAGATGCTGCTCTACCTGTTCAGCCTGACCCGGGACGCCGACGGACGCTTTACCGGGGCAGAGCCTGCGGGTGTGCTGTACCTGCTGGCCGACCCGGCCCCCGAGACGACCACCCGGGGCAAGGCCGCCCGGAGCATGGAATACAAGCTGGACGGCCTCGTCCGGGACGAGCAGAAAGTCTTTGACGCCATGGACGCCGAGGAGACGGGGCGGTATCTGCCCTTCAGCTTCCGGGGCGGTGTACCCAGCCCCTACCAGAAAGAGAAACGCGCCGACAAGGCCAAGCTCTCCCGCATCCAGCTCCATCTGGACGACCTCGTGACCCAGATGGGCGAACAGCTCTACGGCGGCTGCATCGCCGCCGAGCCGCTGGTCACGGGCCGCAGCCCCTGCCGGTGGTGTGACTACGGTTTCATCTGCTGCCATGAGGACGGCATCGGAGAGCGGGCGCTGGACGCCCCTGCAAAGCCTTTTGAACCGGAAGAGAAAAAGGAGGAAGACCAGTGAGCGAGACAAAATGGACCCCGGCCCAACGTGCCGCCATCGACGACCGGGGCGGTGCGCTGCTGGTGAGCGCCGCCGCCGGCAGCGGCAAGACCGCCGTGCTGACGGAGCGGGCCGTCCGGCTCATCACCGACCCGGAACATCCCGTGGACGCCGACCGGCTCCTCATCGTCACCTTCACCAACGCCGCCGCCGCAGAGCTCCGCGCCCGCATCGGGCAGGCGCTGCTCCGCCGCAGTCAGGCAGAGCCGGGCAACACGGCTCTCCGCCGCCAGCGGATGCTTTTGCAGAGAGCCCCTATCTGCACCATCGATGCCTTCTGCCTCGACCTGCTCCACAAGCACTTTCAGGCGCTGGACATCCCGCCGGACTTCACCCCTGCCGACCCCGGCAGCGTGGAGATGCTGCGGAACGCGGCCCTCTCCGAGACGCTGGAAGCGGCCTATCAGGATGCGGACTTCTGCGCCTTTGCCGACCTCTACGGCAAGGGCCGCACCGACAAGGCGGCGGGGGAGGCTGTTTTGCAGGTCTATGACTTCCTCCGCGCCCTGCCGGACTACGATAAAAAGCTGGACGAGATGCTGGCCCCGTGGCAGGACGAGAACGGCTTTGCCCGCACCTGCTGGCATGATATTCTGATGCAGGAGGCCGCCCGCTCTGCTCGGGCCGCGAAGGAGCTGCTCTGCGCCGCGCTGAACGACTGCAGGGAGGACTTCGTGACTGCGCAGGCCGACGCCGAGGCCAGCAAAAAGACCCCTGCCGCCAAGGAAAAGGCCGTGGCGGCAGTGAACGAGAAGTTCGCCGAACCCCTCGAGCGGCTGGAAAACTCCGCCGCCCTGCTGGGCGAGGTGGAGCGTCTGGCCGGGGCGGGGGAGTGGACGCCCCTCTACGACAGGCTGACGCCCTATGTCCTCGGCATGGAACAGGCCCCCGGCCTCAAAAATATGAAAAAGCGGCTCACCGGTGAGCACAAGGACGCCGTCAAGACCCGGGCCGACGAGGCCGCGAAGCTCTTTGAAAAAATCGAAGACCTCATCAGTTGCAGCCTCGACGAAGCCGAGCTTGACCGGAAAGCCGCCGAACCCTGCCTCCGTGCCCTCTTTGCCGCCGTGCGGGACTTTGACGCCCGCTTTGCGGCCCGGAAGCGGGAGAGAAGATTGCTGGAATTCAGCGATTTCGAGCATCTGGCCCTGCGGCTCCTGCGGGACGCCGACGGCCAGCCCACCGAGCTGTGTCAGGGCATCCGGCAGGGCTACGCCGCCGTCATGGTGGATGAGTATCAGGACACGAACGCCCTGCAGGACGCCCTTTACCGTTGTCTGGCCAGCCCGGCAGGGGATGACCTCTTTCTCGTGGGCGACTTAAAGCAGAGCATCTACCGCTTCCGTCAGGCGGACCCCAGCATCTTCCGGGAAAAGCTGGAGAGCTGGCCCCTCCTGCCCGGCGGCGAGGCCCGCCCCCGGCCCGAAGACGGCAGGCCCGGCGAGAACGCCATGCTGGCGCTGGACGCCAACTTCCGCTCTGCCCCGCAGGTGGTGGCGGGCATCAACTTTATCTTCGAACAGCTCATGACGCCTGCTCTGGGCGACACGGCCTACGGCGACGGACAGCGCCTCGTCTGCGGCGCACCCGGCGCGTACGAGGGCAGTGTGGAGGCCCACTTCCTGCCCGACGATGCCGCCGAGACGGACGCAAAATATATCGCCGACCGCATCGAGGCGATGGTGGCTTCCGGTGAGCCGGTGCGGGACGGCGGCACCACCCGCCCGGTGCAGTACGAGGACTGCTGTGTCCTGCTGGCGGCGAGAGGCGACTTTCCGGCCTACGCCGAGGCCCTGACGGCCCGGGGCATCCCGGTCTACGCCGACGCCAGGGAGAACCTGCTGGACGCGCCCCACATCCGCCCCCTCATCGCCCTGCTGCGGGTCATCGACAACCCCGCGCAGGACATCTATCTCGCTGCCGCTATGCTGGGGCCGATGTTCGGCTTTACGGACGACGACCTCGTCCGCCTCCGAGCCGGAGCGCAGACACCCGATAAGCACACCCGCATCAGCCTCTACGGCGCAGTTTTACAGGCCGTCCAGAGCGGGGCGGAGGATGATTTCACCCGCCGGGTGCAGGCGTTCTACCAGCGTCTGACGGCCCTGCGCCGGATGGCCCGGAGCGTGCCGGTGGAGGAACTGCTGGAAGAAATTTTTGTTTCCACCGGCTACCTCGCCGCCCTCGGTGCCATGGAGAACGGCCAGCGCCGCCGGGAGGACGCACGGCGTTTCGCCTCCTTCTGCGCAGGAGCGGGCGCGGGTGGCATCTCGGCCCTCGTCCGTGCCATCGACGCGGCCACGCTGGCGGGCTCCACCGGGCAGGAGACTGCCCCCGGCGGGGCGCGGCCCGGCTGCGTCACCATCATGACCATCCACCGTTCCAAGGGCTTGCAGTTTCCGGTGGTGTTCGTGGCCGACACGGCCCGGCAGTTCAACGCCGCCGACACCCGCCAGCCTGTCCTGCTCCACCGTGTCTGCGGCGCGGGCCTCCGTCTCCGTCCCGAGGGCGGCGAGGGGGCCTATAAGACGGCGGCCTATACCGCCCTCTCCACGGTCCATGCCGCCGAGATGCGGAGCGAGCAGATGCGGCTTTTGTATGTGGCCCTCACCCGGGCGCAGGATAAGCTGATCTTGACGGTGCCGCTGGGCATTGGCCGGACGTCCAACCCCTTTGCAAAAGCCGCCGCCTTCCTCGCCGCCGGGGCGGGGGAGACCCTGAACGCTCAGGCGGGCAGCTTCGCCGACTGGCTGCGGGCGGCGCTCCTCGTCCACCCCAACGGCGGGCCTCTCCGCCGTCTGGCGGGGAACCTCGAGCTGCCCTTTGCGGACACCAGAAGCACCATCGCCCTCACAGTGCAGGCCGATGTCCTCCCGTCCGGAGAAGCCCCCGCCGAGGCGGAAGAGCCGACCCGGCCCGAGGCCGACCCGGCCCTTGTGGAGACGCTGCGGCAGGGCTTCGGCTGGCGGTATCCGGCGGCAGCGCTGGCGGACATCCCGGCCAAGGTCAGCGTGACCAGCCTCGTCCACGCTGCTGAGCAGACCACCCTCGAGCGCCCGGGCTTCCTCTCGAAGGACGGCCTCACCGCCGCCGAGATGGGTACGGCTCTCCATGCCTTCCTCGAGCACGCAGACTTCGGGGCGCTGGCCGCTGTGCGGGACGCAGAGGACGACGCCGTTCTGGATGCCGTCCGCGCCGAGCGGGAGCGTCAGGCGGCGGCGCAGCTCACGTCCCCCGCCATTGCCGGGAAGCTGGATGTCTATAAGATACTCCGCTTTGTGCGCAGCGAGGCGTTCCGCCGCATCTGCGGGGCAGAGGATGTGCTGCGGGAGCTGGCTTTTATCACGTCGCTGCCTGCCGCCGAGGTCATGGCTGCCCAGGGCCGCGCCCTGCCCGACGGCCCTGCCGCCGACGCCGGGGTGCTGGTGCAGGGCATCGCGGACATCGTCCTCATCTACCCCGACCACCTCGAGCTTCTGGACTACAAGACGGACCGCCGCAAGACTCCTGCCGACTTCGTCCGAGCCTACCGCGCTCAGTTGGAACTCTACGCCAGGGCCATCGATAAGCGCTTTGCCCCCCGGAGGGTGACTTATAAAGGGATATATTCGCTGGAGCTGGGGGAGCTGATTGAAGTTTAAGAATATTTTTCAAATTCCCGCATAAAAATGCTTGACAGCCTCCCCGGGGTGTGGTAAAATATTCGAGTAAAGAAAGCAGCTACGGCCTGTGCCGCGCTCGCCTTGAGGGGTAAGAATCCCCGGGCTATACCCTGAACCGATTCGTCTTGAAGACCGAATCGCGCTTTTGAGTGAATTTCGCGCGGCTGTCCCGAAACTGGGGCGGCCGCGTTTTCTATGCCAAAAAACGCAACACTATGGACTATTGTTTGGAGGTGCATTCATTATCGCTACCGCTGGAAAGTCGAAGGAACTGGAGATCAACGGTCAGATCCGTGACCGTGAGGTTCGCCTGATCGGAGCCGACGGCGAGCAGAAGGGCGTGGTCAGCATTCAGGTGGCCATGCGCGCTGCTGAGGACGCCGGACTTGATCTGGTCAAGATCGCCCCGCAGGCTGTCCCGCCTGTGTGCAAGGTGCTGGATTACGGCAAGTACCGCTTTGAACAGCAGAAGAAGGAGAAGGAAGCCAAGAAGAACCAGAAGGTGGTCGAAGTCAAAGAGACCCGCCTCTCGCTCAACATTGACACCAACGACTTCAACACCAAGCTGAACCAGACGGCCAAGTTCCTGGCCGCTGGCCACAAGGTAAAGGCCTCGATCCGTTTCCGCGGCCGTGAGATGGCGCACAGCGCACTCGGTGCTGACGTGCTGAAGCGCTTTGCTGAGGCCCTGCCTCAGGCAAGCATGGATAAGCCGCCGGTCCTCGAGGGCCGCACGATGTCCATTCTGCTGATCCCGAAACCCAATAAGGACTAATTTTAGGAGGATACTAAAATGGCTAAGATGAAACTGAAGACGCACTCCGGCGCTAAGAAGCGCTTTAAGCTGACCAAGAACGGCAAGATCAAGCGCGGCCATGCATTCCGCAGCCACATCCTGACCAAGAAGACCACCAAGCTGACCCGTGGTTACCGTCAGCCCAGCTACGTTGATAAGACCAACGCAGCTACCATCAAGAGCATGCTGCCCTACGCCTAAGAGCGAGCCGCAGGCAAACACATTCTACTGAGATAACTAAAGGAGATATAAAAAATGGCACGTATTAAGGGCGCAACCATGACTCACAAACGTCGCAAGAAGATGCTGAAGCTGGCCAAGGGCTTCTACGGCTGCAAGAGCAAGCACTTTAAGATGGCTAAGCAGCAGGTCATGAAGAGCGGCAACTACGCTCTGGCTGGCCGCCGCATGAAGAAGCGCCAGTTCCGCAACCTGTGGATCTGCCGCATCAACAACGCTGTCCGTCCTCTGGGCATGAACTACTCCAGCTTCATGGCTGGCCTGAAGAAGGCTGGCATCGAGCTGAACCGCAAGATGCTCAGCGAGATGGCCATCAACGACCCCAAGAGCTTCGCAGCTCTGGTCGAGACCGTGAAGAACGCCTAATAGACCTTAAAAAAGACGCCCGCGCGTATCAAATACGCGGGCGTCCTTTTTGTATGTTTTGGTAGTTGGAGGAAAGACGGATGGAGAAGATCACCAGCCGGGAAAACGCAAAAGTCAAATACGCCTGCCGTCTGGCGTCCAGCGGGGCGTTCCGCCGGGCAGAGGGCCGCTTTCTGGCCGAGGGGCGGAAGCTCTGCCCCGAGCTTTGCCGGGGCGCAGAGCTGGAGACTCTCTTCTGCACCGAGTCGGCGCTGGAAAAATGCCCAGAGCTTTCGGAGCTGCCGGGCGAACACTACCTTGTGGAAGACCATGTGGCCGATAAGCTGGCCGACGTGGGGACCCATCAGGGCGTGTTCGGCGTCTTCCGCACCCCGGTGCATACCTTAGAAGAGGTGAAGACCGGCGGGCGCTACCTCGCCCTCGAGCGGGTGCAGGACCCCGGCAACGTGGGAACGCTGCTCCGCTCTGCGGCGGCCTTCGGCTTTGACGGCGTGCTGCTCAGCGACGGCTGCGCCAGCGTCTTTGCACCCAAGACCCTTCGGGCCTCCATGGGCGCAGCGGTGCGCATCCCCGTCATCGAGGCGGGGAAGATGCCTGAGGCCATCGCCCTGCTGCGGGAGAAGGGCATCACCTGCCTTGCCGCCGCCCTCTACCAGTCCCAGCCCCTGAGTGCGGCGGCGTCCAGCTGCCCGGACGGCGTCTGCGTCGTCATCGGCAGCGAGGGTCAGGGCCTCACGGATGAGACTATCGCCGCCTGCACCGGCACTGTCCGCATCCCCATGACCGACCGGGTCGAGAGCCTGAACGCCGGCATCGCGGGCAGCATCCTGCTCTGGCATTTCCGGGAGGAGAGCCTGTGACGCGGGCCGGGGAGGGGCAGCTGAGCCTTTTCCCGCCCGACCCGGCCCCCGACCCGCTCTTGTGCTGGCTCTGGCTGGCGGGGACGCTGGGCGCGGGCAGTCAGCGGGCCGGAGCCGTGCTGGACGCCTTCGGCGGGGCGCAGGAGGCATGGGAGGCCCGAGACACCGATGCCTTCGCCGCCGCTGCCGGACCTGCCGCCGTCCAGCGCGCCTGCCTGCCGGATAACACACCCGAGCACTACCGGGCCTTTGCGCGGCGGTGCGCGGCCCGGCGCATCCGCATCCTGCCCTATGACGACCCGGATTATCCGCTGGCCTTCTCACGCATCTCCGATATGCCGCTGGTGCTCTACTGCACCGGCGACCCCCGCTGGCTCAATGAGCCTGCCGCTGTGGGAATGGTGGGGACCCGGAAGCCCACCGAATACGGTCTGCGGGCCGCAGAGGATATTGGGCGTGGCCTCGCCCGGGCGGGGGCCGTCATCGTGAGCGGTCTGGCCGACGGGCTGGACAGCGCCGGACACCGGGCGGCGGTAGGGGAGAACTGCCCCACCATCGCGGTGATGGGCGTCCCCATCGACCGGACCTACCCCGCCGCCAACCGGGAACTCCGCCGGGCCATCGAGAGGCGGGGCTGCGTCATCAGCGAGTACCCGCCCGAAAGTGAGCCGGTGGGTGCCGTGGGATTTTTGCAGCGCAACCGCCTCATCGCGGCCCTCTCCGGGGCGCTGGTGGTGGTGGAGGCCAAGGAAAAGAGCGGCACCATGTCCACCGTGGGCCACGCAGAGCGGTACGGTAAGCCGGTGTTCGCCGTGCCGGGCAGCATTTTTTCGCCCGCCTCGGCGGGGACGAATGCCCTTCTACGGGACGGGCGCGCAAAAGCGGTCTGTACAGCGGCGGATTTATTTGGTACACTGGGGCTGCAGACCGCAAGACCGGCCCCGGCACCCCGGGAGACGCCCCGGCCCCTGAGTGAAAATGAGCGGCTGGTGCTCTCCTGTCTCGGCGCAAAGGCGCAGGGCGTGGAGGAGCTGGGCGTCAAGAGCGGCCTGCCCACGGCGGCGCTGCTGGGCGTCCTGATGAAGCTCGAGCTTGCGGGCCGGGTGAGCTGTCTGCCGGGCAAACGGTATATTCTGCGCGGAGGAAGCGCAAGTTAAGAAGAATAAACCTCTCAGTCGCTGACGCGACAGCTCCCCTATCTAGGGGAGCCCTTGGCAGTCCGGCACACGGGTGTTTCTAGGGAAAATGGCGGGCTTCGCCTTTTCCCTGAGCACAGCGGCTGATGAGGATTTATATATAGGAGAAGAACGTAATGGCAAAACTCGTCATCGTGGAGTCGCCTGCCAAGGCGAAGACCATCGGCAAATATCTGGGCAAAGACTACGAAGTTACGGCCAGCATGGGCCACATCCGCGATCTGCCCGCCTCCCAGCTGGGCATCGACATCGAGCATGACTATGCGCCGCAATACATCAGCATCAAAGGCAAGGAAAAGCTCATCAAAGAGCTGAAGAGCAAGGCCAAACACTCCGACGGTGTGCTGCTGGCGACCGACCCGGACCGTGAAGGTGAAGCCATCAGCTGGCATTTGGCCAACATTCTGGGCCTCGACCCCCACGAGCCCAACCGCGTGACCTTCGATGAGATCACCAAGAAGGGCGTGAAGGAGGGTATGGCCCACCCCCGCGCCATCAACGAAGACCTCTTCAACGCCCAGCAGGCCCGCCGTGTGCTGGACCGTCTGGTGGGCTATAAGCTGAGCCCCTTCCTGTGGCGGAAAGTCCGACGCGGCCTGTCGGCGGGCCGCGTCCAGAGCGTAGCCGTCCGCATCATCGACGACCGCGAGAAGGAGATCGAAGCCTTCAAGCCCGAGGAATACTGGAACGTGGACGCTACTCTGGGTGTAGGCCGGAAGAGCTTTACAGCCCGTCTGGCCTCCGACGACAAGGGAAAAAAGCTCCTGCCGCACTCTGAGGCCGAGGCCCGCGCCATCGAAAAGGGCCTCGAAGGGGCCGAGTACACCGTGGGCGAACTGAAAAAGGGCAAGCGCGCAAAGCAGCCCACCCCGGCCTTCATCACCAGTACCCTGCAGCAGGAGGCATCCCGCCGTCTGGGCTTCACGGCCACCCGCACCATGCGGGCGGCCCAGACGCTGTACGAAGGCGTGGACATCGCCGGCCACGGCACCATGGGCCTCATCACCTATATGCGTACCGACAGCCTCCGCATCTCCGACGAGGCTGTGGCAGCTGCCAGAGAGTACATCGCCGGGGCCTACGGCGAGAGCTATATCTGCCCCTACAAGCGCACCTGGAAGACCAAGAGCGCCACGGCAGCGCAGGACGCCCATGAGGCCATCCGTCCCTCTGTGCCGGGCCTGACCCCCGACGAGGTGGACAAGAGCATCAGCGGCGATACCGCCAAGCTCTACCGGATGATCTGGAGCCGCTTCATGGCCAGCCAGATGGCGGACTGCCAGCAGGACACCGTGTCCGTCACCGTCTATGCCGGCGGCTACCGTTTCAAGGCCAGCGGCTACACGGTCACCTTCGACGGTTTCACCGTCCTGTACGAAGAGGCCACCGACGAGAAGGAAAAGAAGGAGACCAGCCTTCCTCCCCTCGAGGAGGGTCAGGTGCTCAAGCTGCGGGAGCTGAAGAGCGAGCAGAAGTTCACCCAGCCCCCCGCCCGCTACACCGAAGCCACCCTCATCAAGGCGCTGGAAGAGAACGGCATCGGCCGCCCCTCCACCTACGCCCCCATCATCACCACCATCATCGACCGCGGCTATGTGGAGCGGGAGCAGAAGAAGCTCAAGCCCACCCTGCTGGGCCGGGCCGTGGACGGCCTGATGCTGGAACAGTTCCCCCACATCGTGGACGTGGATTTCTCGGCAGAGATGGAGAAGAACCTCGATAAGGTCGAGAGCGGCAAGACGGACTGGCACAAGACCGTGGACGACTTCTACAAGGGCTTCGCCGCCAGCCTCGAGCAAGCCGAGAAGAACATGGAAGGCAAGAAGGTCAAGGTGCCGGACGAGCCGTCCAGCGAGGTCTGCGACCTCTGCGGCCGTCCCATGGTCATCAAGGTGGGCAAGTACGGCAAGTTCCTGGCCTGCAGCGGCTTCCCCGAGTGCCGCGGCACCAAGCGCCTCGTGAAGGACACCGGCGGCATCTGCCCCAAGTGCGGCAAGGGCCGTATGCTGGAGCGCAAGAGCGCCAAGGGCCGCATCTACTACGGCTGTGAGCGCTACCCCGACTGCGACTTCATGACCTGGGATATGCCGGTGGCCGTCAAGTGCGAGAAGTGCGGCTCCACTCTGTTCCGCAAGGGCTCCAAGCTCTACTGCGCAAAAGAGGGCTGCGACTTTGAGATGCCGGTGCCGAAGAAAGACTAAATAAGGAGTAAACCTCTCAGTCTGCTTCGCAGACAGCTCCCCTACCGAGGGGAGCCCTTGGCAGGGCGGGAAAGTCTCCGCTGACTGCCTCGGGCTTGAAGTAAGATGAAAGGGATATTAAATGAGCAACTATAAAGTTACTGTTTTAGGTGCCGGTCTGGCGGGCTGCGAAGCGGCCCTGTGGCTGGCGGGAAAAGGCGTGCAGGTGGAGCTCTACGAGCAGAAGCCCACTCACTTCTCCCCGGCCCACAAGAGCGAGGGCTTCGCGGAGCTCATCTGCTCCAACAGCCTGAAAGCCGAGCGTCTGGACTCTGCCTCCGGCCTGCTGAAAGAGGAGATGCGCCGGATGGGCAGTCAGCTCCTGAACGCTGCCGAAGCGGCCCGCGTGGCCGCAGGCGGTGCGCTGGCCGTGGACCGCGACACCTTCAGCGCCGAAGTCACCCGGATGGTGGAGGCTGAGCCGAACATCACCGTTCACCGGGAGCGGGTGGAGCATATCGACGAGAGCGCGCCCATCCTCGTGGCTACCGGCCCTCTGACGGACGGTGCGCTGGCGGACGAGATCGGCCGCCTGACCGGCGACGAGCGCCTCCACTTCTACGACGCCGTGGCCCCCATCGTGACGGCGGAGAGCCTCGACTATGAGAAGGTGTTTGCTGCCTCCCGTTACGACCGGGGCGAGGCCGACTATCTCAACTGTCCCTTCAACAAGGCCGAGTACGAGGCATTCCACGCCGCGCTGGCCTCGGCGGAGCGAGCCCCGCTCCATGAGTTCGACGCGGGCGCAGAGCAGGGCGCACAGCCCGACCCCGATGCCCACGGCAAGAAGGCCGATACCGTTACGGTCTACGAGGGCTGTATGCCCATCGAGATCATGGCCGCCCGGGGTGCCGACACCATGCGGTTCGGCCCTCTGCGCCCGGTGGGCCTCATCGACCCCCGCACCGGCCACCGCCCCTGGGCCAACGTCCAGCTCCGGGCCGAAAATAAGGAGCGGACCCTGTATAACATCGTGGGTTTCCAGACAAACCTGAAATGGGGCGAGCAGAAGCGGGTGTTCAGCATGATACCCGGCCTCGAGAACGCCGAGTTTGTCCGGTACGGCGTCATGCACCGCAACACCTTCCTCGACGCACCCCGGGTGCTGAGCGCAGGGCTCTGCCTCAAGGAGCACCCTAACGTCTTCTTCGCAGGCCAGATCACCGGCTTCGAGGGCTATATGGAGAGCGCGGCTTGCGGCCTGCTGGCAGCGCGGAACATTTACGCCCGTCTCGAGGGCAAAGAGCTGCCCGCACCGCCCATCGACACCATGTGCGGTGCGCTCATCCAGTATCTCACCACCGAGAACAAACACTTCCAGCCCATGGGCGCGAACATGGGCATCCTGCCCCCGCTGCCGGAGGACCAGCGTCCCCGCGACAAGCGCCTGCGTTACATGGCCGTGGCCGAACGGGCTGTGGCCAGCTTCCAGCAGTGGCTGGATGAAAATTCTCTGTAAGATGGACAACCTCTCCGTCACGCCGCAGGCGTGACGGAGAGGTTGTCCCCCAAGAAGGGAGAAAAACCTATGAAGATCATCGTAGATATGATGGGTGGCGACAACGCCCCCCTGGCCGTGCTGGAAGGCGCGGCTGCTGCCGTGAAGGAATACGGCGTCCAGCTCATCGGCGTGGGCGACGAGGCCCTTGTCCGCAAGACCGCCGCCGACAACAACATCTCTCTGGACGGCATCGAGCTGGTGAACTGCACTGAGGTCATTGAGATGTGCGACGAGCCGGCCAGGGCCATCCGCACGAAGAAGGATTCCTCCATCGTCGTGGGCCTGAATATGCTCAAAGAGGGCAAAGGCGACGCCTTCGTCTCCGCCGGCAGCACCGGCGCGCTCCATGTGGGCGCAAGCCTCATCGTCCGCACCCTGCGGGGCATCAAGCGCCCGGCGCTGGCCACCATGGTGCCGGCCAAGAACAAGGCGTATCTGCTGCTGGACTGCGGCGCGAATGTCGAGTGCCGCCCCGAGATGCTGGCCGCTTTCGCTGTCATGGGCAGCTGCTATGTGAACAAGGTGGAGGGCCGTACCTCCCCCAGCGTGGCGCTGGCCAACAACGGCGCAGAGGAGAGCAAGGGTACCCCGATGCTCAAAGAAGCCCATCAGCTGCTCAAGACCATTCCGGGCATCCGCTTCGTGGGCAACATCGAGCCCCGTGATGTGCCGAACGGCGACGTGGACGTGGTCGTCTGCGACGGCTTCACCGGCAACGTCATTCTCAAGCTGACCGAGGGCGTCGCCAAGATGCTGCTGGGAATGCTGAAGGGAATGTTCCTCAAGAATCTGGGCGGCAAGCTGGCCTATCTGCTGCTGAAGGAAAGCGTGTCTGACCTCAAGCACCAGATGGACAGCGAGGAGTACGGCGGCGCACCCTTCCTGGGCGCAAAGCAGCCGGTCATCAAGGCTCACGGCTCCTCCAAGGCCAAGGGCATCAAGAACGCCATCCGTCAGGCTAAAATTTGCGTGGAGAACGATCTGTGCGGCACCATGCAGGCTGCGCTGGACGAACTGAACACCACCAAGGAATAACATCGCAAAAGGGAGTAAAAAAACATGAGCCATCAGTTGGAAACAATTATTGGTTACAAGTTCAAGCACCCGGAGCTGCTGGAAACGGCGCTCACCCACACCAGCTACGCCAACGAGACCCGCCCGCCCGTCAAACACAACGAGCGGCTTGAGTTTCTGGGCGACAGCGTGCTGCAGATCGTCTCGGCAGACTACCTGTTCTACGCCTATGCCGACCGCCCCGAGGGCGATCTGACCCGCATCCGCTCCAGCCTCGTCAGCGAGGGCGCACTGTTCCAGTTCGCTCAGGAGATCAATCTCGGCGATTACCTGCGTCTGGGCCGGGGCGAAGAGCACTGCGGCGGCCGCACCCGCCCCAGCGTCGTGTCGGACGCCTTTGAAGCCCTCATCGCCGCCCTCTACCTCGACGGCGGCATGGAGGTGGCAAAGAACTTCATCCTGCCCTTTATCACCGAGGGCAAGTACGCCGAGGCCGACTACAAGACCCGCCTGCAGGAGATCGTCCAGCAGAACCCCGAAGAGAAGCTGAGCTATGTGGTGGAGCAGGAGACCGGCCCCGACCACAACAAGCACTTTGTGGTGGCCGTCCGGTTCAACTCGGACTGCGTGGCCCGGGGCGAGGGCCGCAGCAAGAAAATGGCGGAGCAGCACGCCGCCCGCGAGGCCCTGAAACTGCTGGGCGTCATCAAGGAAAAGTAACATGGTGTTCAAGGAACTGGAAATTCAAGGTTTCAAGAGTTTCCCCGATAAGGTCAGGATACGCTTCGACGAGGGCGTCACCGGCGTCGTCGGCCCCAACGGCTCGGGCAAATCGAACCTCTCAGACGCGGTGCGGTGGGTGCTGGGCGAGACCAGCTCCCGCCAGCTTCGCGCTGCCGGAAAGATGGAGGACGTCATCTTCGGCGGCACCCGCCGCCGGGGAGCCATGGGCTTTGCCGTGGTGCGCCTGACGCTGGACAACAGCGCCCACACGCTGGACATCGACGCCGACGAAGCCGTCATCGGCCGCAAATACTACCGCTCCGGCGAGAGCGAGTACACCATCAACGGCCAGCTCTGCCGCCTCAAGGACATCTACGAGCTGCTGCTGGACACCGGCATCGGCCGGGACGGCTACTCTGTCATCGGACAGGGCCGCATCGCGGAGATCGTCGCCGCAAAAAGCAGCGAGCGCCGCGAAATTTTCGAGGAAGCCTGCGGCATCGCCAAGTACCGCTACCGCAAAAACGAGGCGGAGCGGCGTCTGGCCGCAGCGGCAGAGAACCTCGAGCGTCTGCGGGACATCCTCGACGAGCTGGAAGCCCGGGTCGGCCCGCTGGAAAAAGAGAGCGAGAAGGCCCGGCGCTTCCTCGAGCTCAGCGCCCGGCGGAAGACGCTGGAAGTCACCCTCTGGACCGACGGTGTCCACCGCGCCCGGGAGGCCGTCCGCCGTCAGGTGCGGGACTATGAGACCGCTCAGGCCGAGTATGAGCGGTTTGACCGGGAGGCCAGAGCCGCCGAGGCCGAGGCTGAGAAGATCCGTATGCAGGCACAGCAACTGACCATTGCCGTCGAGCGCCTGAATGGGGATATTCGCAGCATCACAGAAGAGCTTTCCGGCAGCGACAGCCGAATCGCCGTGCTGGAAAACGACATCGCCCGCAACGAGGAGAGCGCCGCCGCACTGCGGGAGGACATCGCCGCAGGCGAGCAGGACAGCACCGAGGCTGCCGCCGCGCTGGAACGCCACCGCGCCGTGGCCCGGTCCATGGCAGTGGCAGGGGAGAAGCTGGCCGCAGAGCTGACCGAACTGGACGCGGAACTGCTGCGTCTGACCAGCGAGAACAACGCCAGCGGCGCCCGCCGGGACATCCTGCGGGCTGAGGTGGCCGACCTGACGGCGAAGCGTACCGAGGCACAGGTGGCGAGAGCCGCCGCCGAAGCCGCCGCGCAGGCCGCGCAGGAGCAGCTGCCCACCCTCGCCGAGAACACTGAGGCCCTCGAGGCCCAGCGGGACGAGGCAAAGCAGGACCTTGCCGATACCATCGAGTACCGGAAGATGCTGGCCGAGAACGAAAAGCAGCTGGCAAATGTGAAGGCCGGCGTGGAGCTCAAGCTGAAAGGCCGTCGCACCGCCCTCAATGAGGCCGATGCCGCCGAGCAGAAGCTTGGCCGTGAACTGGACGCCGTCCGTCAGCGCCTCGGCGTGCTGAAAGAGCTGGAAAAGAATATGGACGGCTACCAGAACTCGGTCAAGACGGTCATGCGGGCCGCGTCGGCCCGCCGCCTGCGGGGCATCATCGGGCCGGTGTCGTCGATTTTGAGCGTCGAGCCGGGGCGGGAAGTCGCCATCGAAACGGCATTGGGCGGCGCGCTGCAGAACATCGTGGTGGAGAACGAAGCCGCCGCCAAGGCCGGCATCGCCCTGCTCCGCAGCGAGAACGCGGGCCGCGCCACCTTTCTGCCGCTGGACACCGTTCAGCCCGGCTTTTTCCGGGGGAGTCTTTCCGGTTCGGCCCGGCTGGCGTCCAGCCTCGTCAAGGCCGACCCCCGCTATGCGAACATCGTGTCGAATCTGCTGGGCCGCATCGTGGTGGTGGACGACATCAACGAAGCCTCCCGTGTGGCCCGGGAGCTGGGCTACCACAACAAGGTGGTCACGCTGGACGGTCAGGTCATCAACGCGGGCGGCAGCTTCACCGGCGGCAGCGTCCAGCGGTCGGCGGGCCTCTTTACCCGCAAGCAGGAGATGGAAGAGCTGCGCGTCAGGGCCGCCAAACTCCAGAAGGACTGCCTCGCGGCGCAGGACCGCACCGACGAGCTGAAAACGCAGGTGGATGCGCTGGCCGCAGAGCTGACCGCCACCGAGAGCGAGATCATTACGGCGGCCAATGACCGCATCCGCGCCGAGGCCGAACAGAAACGTCTCGAGGCGGCTGTGGAGCAGTCGGAAGCAGCGCTCGCCGGGCGTCAGGATGAGATGGAGCGGCGGAAAGCCCAGCTGGACGCCGCCCGCGCCCGTGCCGAAGACGCCGCAAAGCAGGAAGAAGCCCTTGCCGCCGACATCGAGACGCGGACGGCCGAGCTGGAACGCATTGCCGAGGGCGACGACGCCTTCCTTGCACAGCAGCGGAGCCTCGCCGAGCGTCTGAGCGCCAAGCGGATGGAACAGCTGGCCCGTCAGAAGGACGCCGAGCTGGCCCGCAGCCAGATCGAAGCGCTGGAAAAACAGGCCAGAGACGCCGAGAGCCGCCGCGCCGTGCTGGAAGAGAGCCTCACGGCCCTCGCCGCCCGCAGCGGGGCCTGTCAGGAAGAGATAGAGGCCATCCGCCGGGCCAAGACCGACAGCACCGCGCTCATCGCGGCAAAAGAGGCCGAGATACGCGAGGCCACCGAGAAGCGCCTGCTCTGCCAGAAGGACGAGACGGAGGCACTTGCAAAAGGCCGCGCCGCCGCCGATGAGCGGGAAGAGATGGGCCGCGAGATGGCCCGTCTGGCGGAGCGAAAAACCGCCGCCGAGGGCGAATACGACCAGATGGCCGCGAAGCTCTGGGACGAGTATCAGCTGACCCTCTCTCAGGCCGAAGAGCTCTGCGTGGAGTTCGAGAACGTGAACGTCCTCCGGGCGCAGGTGGCCGACCTGCGGGGAAAGATACGCGCTCTGGGCAACGTCAATGTCAGCGCCATCGAGGAGTATCAGGAGGTCAAGGCCCGCTACGACACCCTCCGCGCTCAGGTGGAGGACGTCGAGGGCAGCAGGAACGAGCTGACCAGGATGATCACCAACCTGTCGGGCCAGATGAAAGACATCTTCACCGACAGCTTCCGGGCCATCAACGAGAACTTTGGCCGTGTCTTCACCGAACTGTTCGGCGGCGGCGAGGCCAGCCTTGTGCTGGAAGATGAAAGCGATGTGCTCTCCTGCGGCATCGGCATCCGGGTGGCCCCGCCGGGCAAGGTCATCAAGAACCTGGAAGCCCTGTCCGGCGGCGAGCAGGCGCTGGTGGCCATCAGCATCTATTTCGCCATCCTCGCCGTCAACCCCGCGCCCTTCTGCATCCTCGACGAGATCGAGGCCGCGCTGGATGACGCCAACGTCGTCCGCTTCGCGCAGTACCTGCGCCGGGTGAGCGACAAGACCCAGTTCATCGTCATCACCCACCGCCGCGGCACCATGGAGGCCGCCAACGTCCTCTACGGCGTCACCATGCAGGAGGACGGCGTCTCCAAACTGCTCAAACTCGATTTGGAACAGGTTGACGCGGAACTGGTTTCATAGGTATAATAAGACGGAGCTGAACCTCTCCGTCATCGCTGCGCGATACCACTGCCCGGGTTGCGGCACCCAGCATCCGCAGCGCTTTGCTTGCGTCTTGCTGGCCGCGGCCCCAACAGCGACTCCCTGTTTCCGCCACTGGCGGCGGTCGTCGTTGTTGCTCCTAACGAGGGGAGGCCTTGGCAAAACCGGGAACTTTCCCTTTTCGCCAGAGGCTCCCCTACTAGGGGAGCTGGCGGGCGCAAGCCCGACTGAGAGGTTGTACGAAGGATAAGATAAAAAAGAGCATAAAACCTGAAAAAGGAGAGAACCCATGGGACTCTTTGGATTTGGCAAAAAAGAAAAGGACAAAATGAAAGACGGCCTCGAAAAGACCCGCACGGGCTTTTGGGGCAACATCCTGAACACCCTCACTGGCAGCAAGATCGACGACGACCTCTACGATGAGCTGGAAGAACAGCTCATCCTCGCCGACGTGGGCGGCGACGTCGCCATGAAGCTGGTGGACGCCCTCCGCGACCGCGTGCAGGAAAAGGGCCTCAAGACCGGCGAACAGGCGGCTGACGCTCTGCGCGACATCATCGCCGACGAGATGCGCCCGGAGGCCGAAATGGCGCTGGACGGCCATCCCGCCGTCATCCTCGTCATCGGCGTCAACGGCGTGGGCAAGACCACCAGCATCGCAAAGCTGGCCGACTACTACACCCGTCAGGGCAAAAAGGTCATGCTGGCCGCAGGCGACACCTTCCGCGCCGCTGCCAGCGAGCAACTGGAGATCTGGGCGGGCCGCGCCGGTGTGCCGATCGTCAAGGCCGGCGAGGGCGCAGACCCCGCCGCCGTCATCTTCGACACCGTGAAGTCTGCCACCGCCCGGGGCTATGACATGGTCATCGCCGATACGGCCGGACGTCTCCACAACAAGTCGAACCTGATGAGCGAGCTGTCCAAGATCAGCCGCAGCGTCAAGAAGGCCGCTCCCGAAGCCAGCCTCGAGACCCTGCTGGTGCTGGACGCCATCACGGGCCAGAACGCCATCAGCCAGGCGAAGGAATTCTGCAAGGCTGCTGACGCCACCGGCATCATCCTGACCAAGCTCGACGGCACGGCCAAGGGCGGCTGCGTGGTGGCCGTCAAGCAGCGCCTCGGTCTGCCGGTGCGGTTCATCGGCGTGGGCGAGGGCATCGACGACCTCATCCCCTTCACCCCGGAGGGCTTTGTGGAAGAGCTCATCCCCCGCACGGGATGGAAGCATTAAGGAGCGATCTTATGAAGATTTGTGCAGCCACCGGCAACGCCGGAAAGCTCCGCGAGCTGCGGCGCATCCTCGAGGCTCAGGGCCACGAAGTGGTCAGCCAGAAGGAGCTTGGCATCACCATCGAGCCGGACGAGACCGGCACTACCTTTGAGGCCAATGCCCTCATCAAGGCCGAGACCATCTGCAAGGCCAGCGGCCTGCCCACCATCGCCGACGATTCCGGCCTCTGCGTGGACGCGCTGGACGGCGCTCCCGGCGTCTACAGCGCCCGCTACTGCGGCCACCACGGCGACGACGAGGCCAACAACGACAAGCTCCTCGAGAACATGAAGGACGTCCCGGCGGGACAGCGCGGCGCGAAGTTCGTGGCGGCGGTCTGCTTCATCCTGCCCACCGGCCAGCACCTCACCTGCCGGGGCGAATGCCCGGGCCGCGTCGCCTTTGAGCGGCTGGCCGGGAACTACGGCTTCGGCTACGACCCGCTCTTCATCCCCGACGAGTGCGGTGTGGGCAAGACGGACAAGCGCCCCAACTCGGAGGGCCGCAGCTATGCCCAGCTGACTCCCGACGAGAAGGACGCCATCAGTCACCGCGGAAATGCGCTGGCGGAGATGGAGAAGGAGCTGCCGGAGTTTTTGGCGGAAAATTAACCTCTCCGTCATTGCTTCGCAATGCCACCTCCCCTACCGAGGGGAGGCCTTGGCATTTCGTGAAGCTTCGCCTCTTCGCCAGAGGCTCCCCTACTAGGGGAGCTGTCTGCGAAGCAGACTGAGAGGTTGTACGAAGAGAAAACTTAATAGAAAACAGAAATAAGCTGCAAATTAAAGGAGAAACTATTATGCTGACGAGCAAACAGCGCGCCATTCTGCGCGGTAAGGCAAACACCATGGACCCCGTTTTTATCGTGGGCAAGGGTGAGATCGACGAGACCATGATCCAGGGTGTGAAGGACTGCCTCGACGCCCGCGAGCTCATCAAGCTCAAGGTGCTTGAGAGCAGCATGTACAACGCCCGCGAGGCTTCTGTCAAGCTGGCCGAAGCCACCGGCGCCGACTGCGTGCAGGTCATCGGCTCCAAGTTCGTGCTCTACCTCCAGAAAAAGAAGGACAGCGCCTACGCCGACCTGCTGAAGTAATGCGTATCCTGCTTTACGGCGGCTCCTTCGACCCGCCCCACTACGGCCACCTGAACAACCTCCGCGCCGCCGCTGCCCGGGTCTGCCCGGACCGCGTGGTGGTCATGCCGGCGGGCGTCTCCCCCTTCAAGCAGGGGACATCCGCCCCCGGCCCGCTCCGGGTGGAGATGTGCGGCTGCTTTGCGGAGCTGGCCCGGGAGATGGGCTTCGGCCTCGAGGTCAGCGGCTGGGAGGTGGAGCAGGCGGAGCAGGGCCGGAAGAATTACAGCGTCCTCACGCTGGAAAAGCTGGCCCGGGAGAATCCCGGCGATGAGCTGTACCTCGCCATCGGCAGTGATATGCTGCTGAGCTTCGACGGGTGGCACCGCTGGGAGGACATCCTTCGTCTGGCCCATCTGGTGGTCACGAGCCGGAATATCGGCGACGACCCGGCTCTCCACGCCAAGGCCCGGCAGCTGGACGCTTCCGGTGCGCGCATCCTGTTCGCGCCGGTGGAGGCTCTGCCCATGGCGTCCAGCGTCCTCCGCACCCGCCTCGCCGCCGGTGAGGAATGTGAAAACGAGCTTCCGGCCTCGGTGCGCCGGGTCATCCGGCGCGAGGGGCTGTACACCAAAGGAGACGAAGTCACAAATGAATCAGAAACAGGCAAAAGAGCTTGTGCGCAGCCGGCTGAGTGACAAGCGCTATGAGCACACCCTGAACGTGAAAAAAATGGCCGTCAGGCTGGCGAAGCGCTACGGCGTCGATGAGGACAAGGCTGCGCTGGCCGCCCTGCTCCACGATTCGGCCAAGGAGATCTCCAAGGACGAGATGCGAGAACTGATGCGGCAGTATCCCCAGTACGCCGAGGGCGGGGAAGAGCGGCCTGCCTCCGTCTGGCACGGCATCTGTGCGGCCATCCTCGCCCGCACCCAGTGGGGCGTGGAGGATGAGGCCATCCTTTCCGCCATCGCCTGCCACACGGCAGGCAGGGCCGGGATGTCGAAGCTGGACAAGGTGGTCTACCTGGCCGACATGACCAGCAAAGAGCGGGACTGGCCGGGCGTTGGCAAGCTGCGGAAGCTGGAAATGAAAGACCTCGACGCCGCCATGCTGGCTGCGCTGAAACAGACCAACGATTTCGTCCTCTCCCAGGGCAAGCCGCTGGACCCCCAGTCCGCTGCCGCCTATGAAGACATCCTGGCCCATCAGAAGAAAGAATGCTGATTGCGAATCGTGGGGAAGAATGGTATACTAAAGAGTACAAAACCCTGAACAGGAGTTTTTCGGCCAACAGCCGGCTCCCCAAAACGCTTGGAAGGAATAAGATGGAATGAGTCAGACTCCGCGTCATATCAAGACAGACCGTTCACTCAACCGCCCGACGGAGCGGCGGGCCGAAAAGGCTCCTGCATCCCGGCCCGTGCAGCCTGCCCAGCCGGACTTCTTTGCAGAGGAAAAGCCCTCCCTCGCAGAGTCTCCCCGCCGCGCGGGCGGCAGCGGCGGCGCAAAGCCGCCCCGTCATTCGGCCCCTGCGGGCGGCAATGAGCCTCCCCGCCGCCGCAAAAAGAAGAAAAAGACCCCGCTCTGGCTCCCGCTGGCTGTGACGCTGGCGGTGCTGGCTGTCATCTCGGGCGTGGTGGTGTATGCCGCCGGCATGGTGAGCAGGGTGGAAGAGAATCTCCGTCCGGAGGAGGACGCCCCCTCCATCACCGAGGAGATACAGACCCTCGAGGAGTACAAGGGCGATGTGGTCAACATCCTCGTCTGCGGCATCGACTATGAAGAAGGCCGCAACTACTCCAACGACCCCACCTCCAACGACGGCATGACGGATATGATCCTCTACTGCCAGTTCGACATCAAGGGCGGCGCGCTGCGGATGCTCCAGATCCCCCGCAACAGCCTTGTGGCCACCAAGGGCCGCAAGGTGGCCCTCTCCAACGGCAAGACCTACGCCGCCACCAACTACCAGATAAACTCCGTGGCCCTCTCCAACGGCGGCAGCGTTGCCGCCCTGGCGGAGGTCATCTACGACCAGTATAAGCTGCCCATCGATTACTACGTGACGGTGGATATGCAGGCTCTGGTGGAGATGGTGGACAACTTCGGCGGCATCGAAGTCTATATCCCCCACGATATGTCCTTTGCGGGCAGCGCCCTCAAGCAGGGCTACCGCAATCTGGACGGCGCATCGGCGGAGTTCTTTGTCCGCTGCCGCCACGGTCAGGGCTACTCCAACTCCGACATCGACCGCCTGAACATGCAGCGCTACTTCTATGCCGGTCTGTTCAAGCGGGTGCGCAGCATGGGCATCACCGATGTGCTCAACCAGCTGCCCCTCATCTTCAACAACTATATCCACACGGATATGGATCTGACCACCATCGCAAAGATGCTGGTGTCCTTCACCCGTATCGACAGCGCCAACATCATGCTGGCACAGACCCCCGTTTTCATGGGTGTGCCGAACGTGGGCGTGACCGATACCTTTGACGGCTACTCCTGTGTGGTGCCGGACGCCGGCTCCATCGCAGAGCTGCTCAACACCTATTTCCGCAACTATACCGGCCCGGTGAGCGCCAGCGAGCTGAACCTCGTGACCAACGACTGGCCCCACGGCACCGCCTCCACCAGCGCCAACGTCCAGTTCGTGGGCCAGCTGGATAAGGAGTCGGACGACGCCATCCTCAGCGGCGACACCGACGTGGCGGGCGCTACCACCACCGACGGTCAGCCGGCCGGACAATGATAAGGAGAAAAATCTATGGATAAGAACATCGACAGCAAGACCCTTGCCATTGAGATCGCAAAGATCCTCGACAAGAAGAAGGCTCAGGACGTGCGGGTGCTCAAGGTGGATAGCCTGACCGTCCTCACCGACTACTTCGTCATCGCCTCCGGTACCTCTACCACGCAGGTGGGCTCTCTGGCCGACGAGGTGGAGTATGAGCTTTCCCAGAGCGGCATCGAGCCTCACACCACGGAGGGTTTTGACTCCAAGAACTGGGTGCTGCTGGACTATTCCAGCGTCATCGTCCACGTCTTCGTCCCCAACACCCGCACCTACTACGATTTGGAGCACCTGTGGGCCGACGGTGAGCCCATCGACATCTCAGAGTACCTGACCCCGGATAACAGTCTGTAAGAAAACAGCTCGGATGCCCTGAGTCAACCTCTCAGTCTCGCTTCGCTCGACGGAGAGGTTGAACACGTAGAGTATTGCTGAGTTTGTCATATATCATTGGTATTGTTTTAGAAAAAGTCTGGAGCTGATTACAAGAATGAAGTATGATTACAAGGCCGTGGAGGCCAAGTGGCAGAAGGTGTGGGAAGACGAAAAGACCTTCCACGTTGAGATCGACCACAAGAAGCCCAAGTTCTATGCACTGGTGGAGTTCCCGTATCCCTCGGGCGCGGGCCTGCATGTCGGCCATCCCCGCAGCTACACTGCGCTGGATGTCGTGAGCCGCAAGCGCCGCCAGAACGGTTATAACGTGCTCTACCCGATGGGCTGGGACGCTTTCGGTCTGCCCACCGAGAACTTCGCCATGAAGAACCACATCCATCCGGCCATCGTCACCAAGAAGAATGTTGACCACTTCCGGGAGCAGCTCAAGGCACTGGGCTTTTCCTTCGACTGGGACCGTGAGATCAACACCACCGACCCCGAGTATTATAAGTGGACCCAGTGGATCTTCCTGCAGCTGTACAAGAAGGGCCTCGCCTACAAGAAGGAAATGAACGTCAACTGGTGTACCGGCTGCAAGTGCGTGCTGGCAAACGAGGAAGTCGTCAACGGCGTCTGCGAGCGCTGCGGCAGCGAGGTCGTCCACCGCGTCAAGAGCCAGTGGATGCTGAAGATCACCGCCTACGCGGACAAGCTCATCGACGGTCTGGACGGTCTGGATTACATCGAGCGCGTTGCCACCCAGCAGAAGAACTGGATCGGCCGCAGCCACGGCGCAGAGGTCAACTTCGGCACCACTGCCGGCGACACCCTGACCGTCTACACCACCCGCTGCGACACCCTGTTCGGCGCTACCTACATGGTCGTCTCTCCCGAGCACGCCATCCTCAAGGAGTGGCTGGAAAAGGGCATCATCAAGAATGCCGACGCCGTCAAGGCTTATCAGGCCGAGGCTGCCCGCAAGAGCGACTTCGAGCGCAGCGAGCTGAACAAGGAAAAGACCGGCGTCCAGCTGGAAGGCGTCATGGGTATCAACCCCGTCAACGACAAGGAGATCCCCATCTTCATCTCCGACTACGTTCTGGCTACCTACGGCACCGGTGCCATCATGGCCGTGCCTGCCCACGATACCCGCGACTGGGAGTTCGCCAAGAAGTTTGGCCTGCCCATCATCGAGGTCGTCAAGGGCAACACCCCCTCCAACCTCGACGAGGCTGCCTTCACCGACGTGGCCACCGGTACGCTGGTCAACTCCGGCTTCCTCGATGGCCTGTCTGTCACCGACGCCAAGAAAAAGATGATCGAGTGGCTGGAAGCCAACGGCAAGGGCCGGGATAAGGTCAACTACAAGCTCCGCGACTGGGTGTTCAGCCGTCAGCGCTACTGGGGCGAGCCTATCCCCATGGTCAAGTGCGAGAAGTGCGGCTGGCAGCCTCTGCCCGAGAGCAGCCTGCCTCTGACCCTGCCCGACATCACCGACTTTGAGCCGGGTCCCGACGGTGAGTCTCCGCTGGCCCGCCACACCGACTGGGTCAAGACCACCTGCCCCTGCTGCGGCGGCCCCGCGACCCGCGAGACCGACACCATGCCTCAGTGGGCCGGTTCTTCCTGGTACTTCCTGCGCTATATGGACCCCCACTGCAAGGATGCCCTCGCTTCCAAAGAGGCGCTGGAATACTGGTCTCCGGTGGACTGGTACAACGGCGGCATGGAGCATACCACCCTGCATCTGCTCTACAGCCGTTTCTGGCATAAGTTCCTGTACGACATCGGCGTCGTGCCCACCGCAGAGCCTTATCAGAAGCGCACCGCCCACGGCATGATCCTGGGCCTGAACCCCCACAGCTTCGTCAACCTGCCCGCTGAGGAGCAGGAGAAGCTGCTGAAGGAGTACGGCAGCCAGAAGGCCGCCGAGAAGGCTCTGGAAGAGAAGTACGGTGAGATGGCCCGCCACCCCATCGTCAAGATGTCCAAATCTCTGGGCAATGTCATCAACCCTGACGAGGTCGTGGACCAGTACGGTGCTGACACCATGCGTCTGTACGAGATGTTCATGGGTGACTTCGAGCAGGCCGCACCCTGGCAGACCTCTGCCATCGCCGGCTGCAACCGCTTCCTCGACCGCGTGTGGGTTCTGTCCGACAAGCTGGTGGAGGGCGAGGGCTATCGTCCCCAGCTGGAGACTCTGCTGCACCAGACCATCAAGAAGGTGGGCGCTGACATCGAGGGCCTGAAGATGAACACCGCCATTGCACAGCTCATGACTCTGGTCAACGCCCTGTACGACAACGGCGGCGCTACCAGGGCCGAGTTCGAGACCGTCGTCCAGCTGCTGAACCCGTTCGCTCCCCACATGACCGAGGAGCTGTGGGAGAAGCTGGGCCACAGCCACGACGAGCAGCTGGCCTACTACCCCTGGCCCAAGTACGAGGAGGCCAAGTGTGTTGAGAGCACGGTTGAGATCGCAGTACAGGTCAACGGCAAGGTCAAGGCCCGTCTGAAGGTGGCCGCAGACATCACCTCTGAGGACGCCATCGCCGCCGCAAAGGCTGACCCGGCTGTCGCCGAGGCTCTGTCCGGCAAGACCGTGGTCAAGGAAATCTACGTCAAGGGCCGTCTGGTCAATCTGGCCGTCAAGGGCTAAACCTCTCAGTCTGCTTTCGCAGCCAGCTCCCCTAAAAAGGGGAGCCAAAGAGGAGTATGCTTTTTCGAAAAGTTTCAAAAAAACTTTCTAAAAAAGGTTGACGAACGCATGAAAATGCGCTATACTGTCTACTGTTAGTTACCATGTAACAACGAAATTCCTGCC
>ERZ773162.65-NODE-65-length-132387-cov-6.860034_pt1 | contig 132387 bp, 115 predicted proteins | sample MGYA00511113_ERZ773162 | MGnify/ENA primary metagenome ERZ773162 (study PRJEB29015, sample SAMEA2737807) | human gut metagenome | biome: human gut; feature: human-associated habitat; material: faeces | place: China | collected 2012 ... | reverse complement strand
TTTCGCACATGAAGCATTTCCGTTGCAACGGAAATGCTTCATGTGCGAAAAGGAAACACCGGTTCCTATACTGCTCGACGGTCAATTTCCGCGCAGCCCTTCTCGGCACCCCGACAAGATGCGAGGGGGCGCGGTTTGCGAACGAGCATGGCAAGAAGAAAGGAATCACTTCATGGCAAAGACCTCCAAGACCCCGAAAGCCCCCAAGTCCTTCAAGTCCTACGCGCTGAACAAGTGCCTCATCGGCTACGGCGTGGTGAACGGCATCATCAACGCGGCCATCTTCGCCGGCATCAACGCCGGTGCTCCCGATGCGATGTTCGGCATGCACGACATCGTGCACGACCTCGCCTTCACCGGCCTTCTCCTCGGCATGCTGCTGTTCGCCTGCGTCGTGCCGCTCACCCGCATGGATCTGCGCAAGGGCGTTTTCTCCCTGCCCGGTGCGGCGGGCGGTGCCTTTCCGCTCGTCTCCTCGTCCTACGCGGTCTCCATTCTCGGCGTGGGCGCGCTCGCCGCGGTGGTCATGACCGGTGCCGGCGCCCTTCTTTCCTTGGCATTGCCGGCCGCCGGCGCTACCGTGACCGGCATGATGTTCCTCAAGGGCCTGGTGTGCGCTTTGGGCGGCGCGGTCGCCGGCTGGTTCACCATCAGCTTTGTGGTGCGCGGCCAGCAGAAGGCCGACGAGGTGGCGGCCGCCATGGCCTCCAAGACTGCCGAGGCAGCGCTCTAGGGCAATCTGCTTGGATCTGCGCTTGCGCCCGTCGAGATCGGTCTTGCGAGAGGCCGTTCCCGGCGGGCGCGCTTTGTTTCGAGCGAGGCGCGGGGGCTGCTTGTCGAAACAGGTCGGGAACGAATCGGTGGCTCGCCTATGGCAAGGTTGCCCCTAAGGTTCCTCCGTGCCCACCCTTCCGTAACGGCATTCCGGGTTTTCGCCGATGGCATCAGCGCGATGCCCATAATGAGGCGCGCCGGGCGACTTCGGCAAGTTGTGCCAGCAGACGAAGATCCCGATGAAAGGAATGCTCATGGCAAAGTCAATGGCTGGCTCGGCGCCCGCGGCGCCGACGCGGTCCGCTAAGCCGTTCAATTCATACTTGCTGAATAAGTGCATCGTCGGTTACGGCATCATCAACGGCATCATTAATGCGGTCATTTTCTATCTTATGCACCTGTCCGAGCCCGAGCTCCTCTTCAGCGAGGCCGACATCTTCCATGACTTCGCGCTTACGGGGGTTCTGCTCGGCATTCTGCTGTTCGTCATCGTGGTGCCGCTCACCCGCATGGATCTGCGCAAGGGCGTTTTCTCCGGGCCGAATGTCGCCAATCTCGGCGGCGCGGCGTCTCTCGTGCCGGCGAGCTACGCTCCGGCATTGCTCGTGGCAACGGTTGCCGCCACCGTCTCGCTGATGGGCGTCGGCGCTTTCGCCTGCGTGCTTCTGCCGCTGCCGCTTACCGTGACGGGCCTTATGCTGCTCAAGGGCCTTGTGTGCGCTTGCGCCGGGGCCGTCGCCGGGTACATCACGATCTGCTACGTCGTGCGCTCCGGCAAAAGCGAGGCCTAAGCGGCGGTCTGCAGAGTCCCGGTGCCCTGCTTGGGACGGGCGGGGATCGCCAGAGTACGTCGAATCGACGCTCCTGGGAGACGCGGGATGCCCCGCGTCTCTTTTTTGTGTCATGGTGTCGGTGACGTGTAGCCACTGTGGGAGGGTTGTGGCATAATAGCGAACCGTGCGCTTCCGCGGCGGATTCCCGTGGCGGATCGCCGAGGAAGTGTTCGCGCGGGCGATAAGCCCGTAACGTGTCAGGAAACGATGGAGGAACTATTCGTGGAAACTAAGGTTGAGTCCCTGGAGGGCAACAAGGTCAAGGTCACCGTCACGGTGGACGCCGCTGATATCGACGGCCGCATCAAGAAAACCTACAAGGACTTCGCTCGCAAGTACAACTTCCCGGGATTCCGCAAGGGCAAGGCCCCGCGCCCGGTTATCGACAACGCCCTCGGCGCCGAGGCGGTCGTCGGCACCGTCACCGAGGAGCTGCTGAACGGCACGTGGACGGCCGCGATCGACGAGGCCAAGCTCGCCCCGGTGGGCGGCCCGGTCATGGAGACCAACGAGATCGTGAAGGCCGGCGAGCCCTACGAGTACTCCTTCACCATCGAGCTGCGCCCCGAGGTAGAGCTTACCAGCTACGAGCCCGTGGCCATCGAGATGCCTTTCGCCGAGGCCACCGATGCCGAGATCGACGAGCAGGTCGAGGCCATGGCCGAGCACTACACCGACTATGAGGACGCTTCTGCCGCCACCAAGATGAAGCCGGAGAACTACGCCGACCTCACCATGAAGGCCACCGACGCCGACGGCAACGAGATCGCCGCGCTTACGAGCGAGTCCCGTCTGTACGGCCCGGGCACTGGCATGTTCTCCGAGGCCTTCGACGAGGAGATCCTCGGTATGAAGAAGGGCCAGACCAAAGAGTTCACGCTCGAGATTCCCGAGGACGAGACGGCCGTGCTTCTGGCCGGTCAGGCGGGCAAGCCCGTTACCTTCGAGGTCACCTGCAACGTGGTGAAGAAGAAGGTCACGCCCGAGGTCACCGACGAGTGGGCCAAGGAGAAGATGGGCTTCGAGTCCGTCGAGGACATGCGCGAGCGCATCAAGGAGTCGCTGGATATGCAGAAGAGCTCGCTGATGCCGCGCATCAAGGAGAACAACATCATGGTCGGGCTGCGCGACCGCGTCGAGGGCGACGTGCCCGAGTCCCTGGTTGAGCAGGCCGAGACGTCGCTGCTCCAGGACTTCTTCGGCCAGCTGCAGCAGGCCGGCATGACCTTCGACGCCTATCTGGCCAGCCAGAACATCACGCCCGATCAGTTCAAGGCCGACCTGAAGGCCCAGTCTGCCGACCAGGTGAAGGAAGAGCTCGCGCTCGAGGCCTGGGCTCGCCACAACAACATGGAGATCACCGATGCGGACGTCGCCGCCGAGTTCGCCAAGACCGGCGTGGAGGATCCCGCGGCGCTGGAGCAGGAGTGGCGCGACGCCGGCCGTCTGCACCTCATCCGCACGGGTCTTTTGCGCCAGAAGGCCATCGAGGATCTCATGGAGAACGCGAGCGTGACCGAGGTGGACTTCGCCGCCAAGGCCGCTGAGGAGAAGAAGGCCGCCAAGAAGGACGAGAAGGCCGAAGAGGCCGCCGAGTAGCTTTCCGGCTAGCACGTTTTCGAAGGGGCGGGTCTCACCGCCCTTTCTGCTATTTTCGCTAGGAGTCTTGCGCTGCGAACGGATGTATAGCAATATGATCTTGAACTATGTGGAGGCCGCTGCGAGCGGCCCTATTTACGAAAGCGAGGTATCTATGGGCATCGAACGCGTGAACAACGCCCTCATCCCCTACGTCATTGAGCAGTCGCCGCGCGGCGAGCGCAGCTACGACATCTACAGCCGCCTGCTCAACGACCGCATCATCTTCCTGGGCGAGCAGATCGACGACCACGTGGCCAACTCGGTCGTGGCGCAGCTTTTGCACCTGGAGGCCACCGATCCGGACAAGGACATCTCCCTGTACATCAACTCGCCCGGCGGCTCGGTCACGGCCGGCCTCGGCATTCTGGACACCATGAACTTCATCAAGTGCGACGTGTCCACCATCTGCATCGGCGAGTGCGCCTCCATGGCCGCGGTGCTCCTCTCCTCGGGCACCAAGGGCAAGCGCTTCGTGCTGCCGAACTCCATGGTGCTCATCCACCAGCCCTTGGGCGGCGCCCAGGGCCAGCAGACGGAAATCGCCATCGTGGCCGACTTCATGCTGAAGACGCGCAAGCGCCTGAACAAGATCCTGTCCGAGAACACCGGCCAGTCCATCGAGAAGATTCAGCTCGATACCGAGCGCGACAACTACATGACCGCGGAGGAGGCCAAGGAATACGGCCTCGTCGACGAGATCATCTACCATCACGGCGCCATGCCCGGAGAGAAGAAGAGCGAATAAGACCCCATGAACCATCGTCACGACAATTACGGCCCCACTGACACCAATTATTTCTGCGCCTTCTGCGGCAAGACCGGAGACCAGGTCAACGCCATGATCTCCGGCCCCAACGGCATCTATATCTGCGACGAGTGCATCTCGGTGTGCGCCGATGCCATGATGCGGGACATGGGCTACGCCATGGCCCAGGAGGTGGAGATGCTGGAGGACGATCCCCGCCGCATGGGCTGGATGAACCCGCCGGCCGCCCAGGTCGAGCGCCAGGCCAGTCCCGTGGTCGACAACGCCCCCTCGCCGGCCGAGGTGCTGGGAGATTTGCCGACGCCCCACGAGCTGTACGCGCGCCTGTCCGAGCACGTCGTCGGCCAGGAGGAGGCCAAGCGCGCCCTTTCCGTGGCCGTCTACAACCACTACAAGCGAATCTCCATGGGCGCCGCCGCCCAGGAGGGCGACGTGGAGCTGGCCAAGTCGAACATCATGCTCATCGGCCCCACCGGCTCGGGCAAGACGCTTCTGGCCCAGACGCTGGCCCGCACGCTGAAGGTGCCCTTCGCCATCGCTGACGCCACCACGCTCACCGAGGCGGGATACGTGGGCGAGGACGTGGAGAACATCCTGCTCAAGCTCATCACCGCCGCCGACTTCGAGGTGCCCCGGGCCGAGATCGGCATCATCTACATCGACGAGATCGACAAGATCGCCCGCAAGGCCGAGAACCTCTCCATCACCCGCGACGTGTCCGGCGAGGGCGTCCAGCAGGCGCTCCTCAAGATCGTCGAGGGCTGCGAGGCGAGCGTGCCTCCCCAGGGCGGCCGCAAGCACCCCCAGCAGGAGCTCATCCCCATCGACACGACGAACATCCTGTTCATTCTGGGCGGTGCCTTCGTGGGCCTGGCCGACATCGTGGCCCAGCGCGTGGGCACCACGTCCCTCGGCTTCGCCAGCGAGCTGCCCGCCTCCAAGAAGGAGTCCGAGGCCGAGCTTCTGAAGAAGGTGCTGCCGGAGGACTTGAACAAGTACGGCATGATCCCCGAGTTCGTGGGCCGCATCCCGGTCATCACGTCGCTGAACGAGCTGTCGGAGGAGGATCTCGTCCGCATCCTCGTCGAGCCGAAGAACGCGCTCGTCAAGCAGTACACCCGCATGTTCGAGTTCGAGGACTCGCGCCTCACCTTCGAGCCGGCGGCGCTTTCCGCCATCGCCCATGAGGCGGTGGAACACGGCACCGGCGCCCGCGGCCTGCGCTCCATCTGCGAGCGCGTGCTCATGGACGTCATGTACGACTTGCCGGAGCACAAGGGCGCCACCTCCGTCACGGTGCGCGCGAGCGATATCGCCGGTGAGACGCGCCCCGAGATCGTCGAGATCGCCGACGGAAGCGCTCAGGTGGCTCTTTCTGCGTAAGGCAGCGGGCCTTCTGTGCGATAATCGCCCAAGGCAATCTGGCGGGCGGCCGCGTGCGTGCCGCCCGCCTTGTTTTATACCGAGCAATCAGGGAAAGCGAGGGCAAGGGCCTATGTCCGAGGACAAGAAGAAGTCCACCGACTACGCCGCCATGGAGCGGCCCATCTTCGAGGCGTGGAAGGACGCCGGCTACTTCCAACGCACGCCGGGCTTCGGCGAGCATGCCGACGAATCCTACACCATCGTCATCCCGCCGCCGAACATCACCGGCGTGCTGCACATGGGGCATGCCCTGAACGACACCATCCAGGACGCCTGCATCCGCCGCGCCCGCATGCGGGGCTTTAAAACCCGCTGGATCATCGGCACCGATCACGCCGGCATTTCCACCCAGACCAAGGTGGACAAGCGTCTGGCCGAGCAGGGCATCTCGCGCTTGGAAATCGGCCGCGAGGCGTTCATCGAGGAATGCTACAAGTGGCGCGAGGAGTACGGCACCACCATCGTGAACCAGATCAAGGGCATGGGCTGCTCCTGCGACTACTCCGACGAGCACTTCACGCTCGAGCCGGCCTACGTGCGCGCCGTGCGGAAGCTGTTCACCGACTGGTACCACGAGGACATCATCTACCGCGGCAAGCGCATCGTGAACTGGTGCCCGCACTGCACCACGGCCATCGCCGACGACGAGGCCGAGTACGTGGACGAGGCGGGGCATCTGTGGTACCTGCGCTACCCGCTCGCCGAGCCGGTGGACGGCCTGGAGTACCTGGTCGTCGCCACCACGCGTCCCGAAACGATGCTGGGCGACACCGGCGTGGCCGTCAATCCCAAGGACGAGCGCTTCGGGCACCTCGTCGGCAAGACGGTGAAGCTGCCGCTCGTGGACCGCGAGATTCCCATCTTCGCCGACTGGCACGTGGATACCGAATTCGGCACGGGCTGCGTGAAGGTGACGCCGTCGCATGACCCCAACGACTGGGCCATGGGGGAGCGCGCCGGTCTTGAGCGCATCAACATCTTCGACGAGACGGCCCATGTCGTGGAAGGCTACGGGAAGTTCTCCGGCATGGACCGCGACGAGGCCCGCGAGGCCATCGTGGCCGCCTTCGACGAGCTGGGCCTGCTCGATCACGTGGAGGATCACGACCATTCCGTAATGACCTGCTACCGCTGCCATACCAAGCTGGAGCCCTGGGAGTCCGAGCAGTGGTTCGTGGCCGTGGACGCCCTGAAGGAGCCGGCGGCCCGCGTGGTGGAGGACGGCTCCATCCAGTTCCATCCCGCGCGCTGGAAGCAGGTGTACCTGGACTGGCTCGCCAACCTGAAGGACTGGTGCATCTCCCGCCAGCTGTGGTGGGGCCACCGCATTCCCATGTTCTACTGCGACACCTGCGGCTGGGAGGACGCCTCGGTGGAGGAAATCGAGGTGTGCCCGGTCTGCGGCGCGCCGGTGCGCCAGGACGAGGACGTGCTGGACACCTGGTTCTCCAGCCAGCTGTGGCCCTTTGCCACCATGGGCTGGACCGAGGAGGGCATGGACGCCCCGCAGATGCGCGACGCCTACCCGACCCAGGTGCTCTCCACGGCCCGCGACATCATGGGCCTGTGGGTGGCGCGCATGGTCATGGCCTCCATGTACTGCTGCGACGAGACCATCCCCTTCGACGACGTCATCATCCATCCGACGGTCATGGCCGCCGACGGCAAGCCCATGTCGAAGAGCCGCGGCAACGGCGTCGATCCGCTGCGCCTCATGGAGGACTACGGCGCCGACGGCATGCGCTTCGGCCTGCTCATGCAGGTGACCGGCGCCCAGGACTTGAAGTTCAACGAGGCGAAGCTGGAAAGCTCCCGCAACTTCGCGAACAAGGTGAAGAACGCGAGCCGTTTCGTGCTCATGAACCTGGAAGGGTATGAGCCCGGCGCGCCCGAGCCCACCACGCCGGCCGACCGCTGGATCTTCTCGCGACTGGCCAAGATCGTCGCTGCGGTGGACGCGGCCTACGATAACTTCGAGTTCGGCGAGATCACCCGCGAGCTGTACAGCTTCGTGTGGAACGAGTTCTGCGACTGGTACATCGAGTTCTCGAAGGCGCGCCTGGGGGCCGACGCCGATCCGGCCGACCGCGTCGTGTGCCAGCGCAACCTCGTGTTCGTGCTGGGGCAGATCCTGCGCCTTCTGCATCCCATCATGCCGTTCGTGACCGAGCAGGTCTACGGTGAGATGCCCAAGGATGCCGATGCGGCTCCGATGCTCATCGTGGCCGCGTGGCCCGATGCGGGCGAGCTCGCCGCCTATGTGGACGAGGACGCCGAGCGGGCCATTGCCATGGTGTGCGAGGTGGTGGGTGCCGTGCGTTCCACCCGGGCGCGCTACGGCATCTCCCCGAAGACGGCGCTGCCCGTGGCCGTGAAGGTGGCCGACGAGACCGATGCCGCGCTGCTTCTGGGCCAGGAACATCTGGTGCGCCAGCTCGCCAACGTGGAGGAGTTCGACGTGGCCGTGGAGGCTTCCAAGCCCGCCGAGTCCGCTGTGGTGCTGGGAAGCGGCCTGGAGGTGTACATCGTGCTGGCGGGGCATGTGGACTTCGCCGCCGAGCGCGCCCGCCTCGTGAAGGAGCGCGAGGGCGTGGCCAAGGATGCCGCCAAGTTCGAGAAGAAGCTCTCCAACCCCGGCTTCCTGGCGAAGGCGGCCCCCGAGATCGTCGTGAAGGACCGCGCCAAGCTCGCCGACCTCACCGACAAGCTCGCCCGTCTGGACGCCCAGATCGCCGAGCTGGGGTAAGCTTTTTCAATTCCGCATTACTCGTGATTTGATCCGTAGGGGGCGACCTTGGTCGCCCCTTTTCAGTTTCGTGAATCTCCCTTTTTTGGGAGGGCGGCGCAAGCGCCGCCCCTACGGAGTTTTGCAACTTCGCGCGGCGAGAATGCGCTGCGACGCGACTGCGGTCAGCGCGGGGAACGAAACGGGACATCCCCGCGTCGTTTCTGCGGTTCGGCTCTGCCGGGAAGCGCTTCCGGTACTACCAGGCTGTCCTGGATGTGAGGGAGCTTCCCGCTGGGGACGACTACGACCGGTTGCCCGAGAGCTTCGTCGTCTTCCTGTGCAGCCAGGATCCCTTCGGGTACGACCTGCCCGTCTACCATCTCGAGCGCCGATGCGACGAGGTCCCCGAATTGCGGCTCGGGGATGCCTCGCACTGGCTCGCGCTGAACGCCCGGGCATGGGAGGACGCGCCGGGCGGCGATCTGCTCGATCTGTTAAGATATGCCCAGACGGGCAAGGCCCTGGGATCGCTCTCGCGCAAGATAGAGGCAGCGGTCGGGCGGGCCAACGAGGATCGAGAGTGGGTGGACAAGGTGTGGTCGGTGAGCACGATCGTGGAGAACGCCGCGCGGCGCGAGCGCATAAACGGCCGCATAGCCTGCGAGGAGGCGCGCGAGGAAGGTCGCCAAGAAGGTCGCCAAGAAGGTCGCGAGGAGGGTTCCGCGCGATTCGCCGCCCTGGCATCCCGGCTCATAGAGGCCGGCCGTGTCGACGACCTTGCGCAAGCGGCGTCCGATCCCGCTCGTCGCGACGAGCTCTTCCGGGAACTGGGAGTCTGAAGTTGCTCATCCTCTAACAGCAACCAATGTGCTTTCGTCTCTCGCCCTCGGCGGAATATACGGTGCGTTCGTGCAGGTGGGGTTCACTTGCTTGCAGGTTTGCTATAATGGGCCGACACGTCATCAATTGCACTCGAATCAGAAGAGGTTGATATGAGCGAGCTTCTTGCCCAGCTGTGGACGCCGGAGATGCAGGCGGCCTTTACTGTTGTCTTGGTTCTGCTGGTCATTTTGTACGTGCTTTCCATCGTGTGGGTCGTGCGCGACGCCTATCTGCGCGGCACCGCCTGGTACATCTGGGCCGTGGTGGCGCTCGTGCCGGTGCTGGGCTTGGTGGCCTACTGCTTGCTGCGCCCTCCGCTGCTCCAACTCGATCGCGACGAGCAGGAGCTGGAGATCGCGCTCAAACAGCGCCAGCTCATGAAGTACGGCGAATGCGCCAACTGCGGCTATCCCGTAGAGGCGGACTTTGTCCTGTGCCCGAACTGCCACACGCAACTGAAGAACCTCTGCATGCGCTGCAACCACGCGCTTGAGCCCTCTTGGACGGTCTGCCCTTACTGCGCCACACCCGTGGGCGCCCCTGCTCCGCATGCCACGCGTCAGCGTCGCCCCTCTGGCCAGGCGCGTCAGAGCCGCCCGGCCAGCCAGGGCTAGGCTTTTTTCAACAAGTTAGCCTAAAGGCAGAGCCGCCCCCGTGCGGCTCTGTTTTAATAGGGGAGCATCGGAATCCCGGTGCTTCGAAACGGAGTCGGGGTAGTCAACGCCCCGGCGGAAACCGCGCAGGCGCTCTGTGCGCGCCCGGCGCGAGGAAAGGAGTTCCATGAACATCGTACTGCCCGACGGATCCGTCAAGGAGCTGGAAGAGGGCGCCACCGTCGCCGACGTGGCCGCCTCCATCGGCGCGGGGCTCGCCCGCGCGGCGCTGGCCGGCATCGTCAACGACACCCCCGTCGACTTGGACACCGTCGTCTCCGACGGCGATTCCGTGGCCATCGTCACCGCCAAGAGCGACGAGGGCCTCGAGCTCATGCGCCATTCCACGGCCCATCTTCTGGCCGCCGCCCTCACCGATATGTACCCCGGTGTGAAGTTCGGCGTCGGCCCGGCCATCGAGAACGGCTTCTACTACGACATCGAGCTGCCCGAGGGCGTGACCGTCTCGCCGGACGACTTCGCCGCCATTGAGGCCCGCATGGCCGAGATCGCCAAGTCCGGCGCCGCCATCGTCCGTCGCGAGGTCAGCCGCGACGAGGCGCGGGAGATCTTCACCGACCAGCCGCTCAAGCTCGAGCTCATCGACGAGCTGCCCGAGGACGAGACCATCTCCATCTACCAGCTCGGCGACTTCACCGACCTGTGCCGCGGGCCGCACGTGCCCGACACCGGCAAGCTCGGCGCCTACAAGCTCACCAAGGTGGCCGGCGCCTACTGGAAGGGCGACTCGGACAACGAGATGCTCACCCGCATCTACGGCACGGCGTTCTTCGGCAAAAAGGAGCTGGAGGAGTACCTGCACAACCTGGAGGAGGCCGAGAAGCGCGACCACCGCAAGCTCGGGCGCGAGCTGGGCATCTACATGATGGAGCCCATGGCCGGCGTGGGATTGCCGCTGTACCTTCCCAAGGGCGCGCGCGTCATCCGCACCTTGCAGGAGTGGCTGCGCCGCGATCTGTACGAGCGCGGCTACGAGGAGGTCATCACTCCGCACATCTACAACGCGGATGTGTGGAAGACCTCCGGCCATTACGGCTTCTACCACGAGAACATGTACTTCTTCCAGATCAACGAGGGCACCGATGAGGAGCCTCGCTACTCCGAGTACGGCGTGAAGCCCATGAACTGCCCGGGGCACGTGATCATCTACAAGAACGAGCTGCACTCCTACCGCGATCTGCCGCTGCGCTACTTCGAGTTCGGCACCGTGTACCGCCACGAGATGTCCGGCGTGGTCCACGGCCTCTTGCGCGCCCGCGGCTTCACCCAGGACGACGCCCACATCTTCTGCACCAAAGACCAGGTGGTCGACGAGGTAGTCGCCATCCTGGAGCTGGTCGACTACATCATGGGCACCTTCGGCTTCACCTACGAGGCCGAGATCTCCACGCGCCCGGACAAGTCCATCGGCACCGACGACATGTGGGAGCACGCCACCGACTCGCTGAAGGAGGCTTGCGCGCGTCGCGGCCTGGTCTACGACATCAATGAGGGCGACGGCGCCTTCTACGGGCCGAAGATCGACATCAAGGTGAAGGACGCCATCGGGCGCACCTGGCAGTGCTCCACAGTGCAGATCGACTTCAACATGCCCATGCGCTTCGGGCTGACCTACCGCACCGAGGACAACACCGAGGAGACCCCCTGGATGCTGCACCGCGCCATCTTCGGCTCCATCGAGCGCTTCCTCGGCATCTTGATCGAGCACTATGCCGGCGCGCTGCCGCTGTGGCTGGCCCCGGTGCAGGTGGCCGTCATCCCCATCGCCGACCGCCACAAGGAGGCGGCGGCCGAGTTCGCCGGCGAGCTGAAGGCCGTGGGCGGCCGCGTGGAGGTCATGGATCAGAACGAGCCCATGAAGGTGAAGATCGCGAAGGCCCAGAGCCAGAAGATCCCCTACATGATCGTCATGGGCGACAAGGAGGTCGAGGAGAAGCTCGTCAGCGTGCGCGAGCGCTCGGAGGGCGATTTGGGCCAGTGGGATCGCCAGAAGTTCATCGACGTGATCAGGGACGCCGCCATCTAGACCTATAGCCAGAAACTATAGGTAACACCGCGTCAAACGCAAGGCTCCGAGGGTACACTGCCCTCGGAGCTTTTTACGTTCCGAAGGAACGAGCGCGGGATCGAAGGGGCCGGATGCCGAAGGGGGCGGAAGGCCGGTGGCGAGAGGAGATGGGCATGAGGAGAACGTTTTCCACCTATGGCGCCAAGATGCGCCAGGCCAACCGGGAGGCGGTGGCGACCGTCATCGCGCTGGCGGTCATCGTGGCTGTGTGGCTTGTGGGCGGTATCGGGCTTGCCGGCTGCGGCATCGAGGTGTTCTCGACGCCGCTGTGGATCATCGGGGGCACAATCGGTCCGTGGATCGCGGCTATCGTCTGCGTCGTCGTGCTTGCCCGTTGCGTCTTCGCGGATTTCAGCCTCGACGATGACGCCGAGGCTGTAGTCGGTGCAGCCACTGCCGGCGCAACGGACGCTGAAGGGGAGGAGGCCCGCCGTGGCTAGTCTCGCCTCCCTCATCCCGCTTGTCCTCTTCCTCCTCGTTGCCCTGGCGGCGAGCATCGTCGTGCGTCGCCGCGCTGATGCGGCCGGGGGCGGCTTCGTCAACAGCTACTTCATCGGCAACCGTGCCCTTGGCGGCTTCGTGCTGGCCATGACCACCATCGCCACCTATGGCTCGGTGAGCTCCTTTGTGGGCGGCCCCGGCCAGGCGTGGCAGATCGGCTTCGGCTGGGTGTACATGGCCGTGGTGCAGGTGACGGCGCTGGTGCTTCTGTACGGCATTTTCGGGAAGAAGATGGCGCTCATCTCCCGCAAGCTGGACGCCGTCACGGTGGTCGACGTGATTCGCGCCCGTTACGGGTCCAATGCGCTCGCAAACTTATCGGCGCTCGTCATCGTGCTGTTCTTCGCCGCCACCATGGTGGCCCAGTTCGTCGGCGGCGCGAAGCTCTTTGAGGCGGTGACCGGGTACTCCTACCTGGTGGGCCTGGCGCTGTTCGGGGTGGCGGTCATCCTGTTCACCACCATTGGCGGCTTTCGCGGCGTGGCCGTGACCGATACCCTGTGCGGCATCATGATGCTCGTGGGCATCGTGGTGCTCGCCGGGGGCATTCTCACGGCCGGGGGCGGCTACGAGGCCCTCATGACCTCCATCAAGGAGACCTCCCCGGAGATGCTTGAGCCCTTCGCCGGGGGCGCCATGCCGCCGTCTCTGTACTTTACGCAGTGGCTGCTCGTGGGCGTGTTCACCTTCGTGCTGCCCCAATCGGTGGTGCGCACCATGGGCTACAAGGACGTGAAGTCGCTGCACCGCGCCATGATCTGGGGCACCGTCATCATCGGCGCCATGATGATCGGCGTCACCTCGCTCGGCGTGCTTACAGCCGGTGTTCTTACGGAGGACCTCGCCGCCTACGGGGGCAGCGTGGACAACATCATCCCGACGGTCATCACGGCCTCGCTGCCGCCGGCGTTGGCGGGCATCGCCATCATAGGACCTGTGGCCGCGTCCATTTCCACGGTGTCATCGCTGCTCATCTCGTCGTCCTCGGCCATCATCAAGGACGTCTATCTGCACTGGTGCGACGACCGCGGGCACATGCCCTCCCAGCGCTCCGTCGCCCTTTCCAGCCAGGCGGTGACGCTGGCGGTGGGCCTGCTCGTGTTCGTGCTCTCCATCGTGCCGCCGGATGTCATCTGGAAGATCAACATGTTCGCTTTCGGCGGTCTGGAGACGGCGTTTCTGTTCGTGCTTGTCTGCGGGTTGTTCTGGAAGCGGGCCAACGCCACGGGCGCTCTGCTCTCGCTCGCCGGCGGCACGTTGGCCTACTGCGCCGCCATGGCCGCGGGCTTCAAAGTGGCCGATTTGCACCAGATCGTCATCGGCGTGGCGGTGGCCGGCGTCCTCATGGTGGTGGGAACGCTCGCTGGCAAGCAGAAAGAAGACGCCCGCATGGACGTCTTCTTCCCGACGGACTAGAGCCGCGGTCGGTCAACACGGCGCGCCCGGATCCTTTTCGGGATCCGGGCGCGCTTCTTTTATGAATGGGATTTCGGCGCTCGGACGTCTTTATACCGCCGAGGGAGCCTCTTCAATGGCCTCCTTGGCCTCCAGAAACTCTGAGGCGGACTGGGCGCAGTTGGCGCCGTCGGCCACGGCGGTGACCACCTGGCGCAGCTCCTTGGTGCGCACGTCGCCGGCGGCGAACACGCCGGGCATCGTGGTTCTGCCCATGGCGTCGGCGACGATATAGCCTCCGCCATCGGTTTCCAGGTCGCCCTCCAAAAAAGCGGTGTAGGGCCTCATGCCGATGGCGATGAACACGGCCGAGGCGGCAAGCACTCGCTCGTCGTCAGTCTTCACGTTGCGCAGCTTGAGTCCCGTCACGCGCCCGTTCTCGCCCGCGATGAACTCCTCGGCAATGCTGTCCCAGCAGAACTCGACGTTGCCGAGCTCGCGTAGGCGTTCATGGTAGATGGCCGTGGCCCGCAGCTTGTCGCGCCGGTGCACCAGGTACACCTTGCGGCAGATGCGCGCGAGGTAGATGACGTCGGCCGCCGCCGTGTTGCCGCCGCCCACGACCACCACGTCCTTGTCGCGATAGAAGTTGCCGTCGCAGGTGGCGCAATAGGATACGCCGCGGCCGCGCAGCTCATCCTCGCGGGGCAGCCCGAGCTGGCTGGCCACCGCGCCCGTGGCCACGATGACCGTGCGGGCGAAGTAGGTGTTGAAGGGCGTGACGAGCTTGTTGGGCTCGGCGGAGAAGTCCACGGAGGTGACGTCTTCCATGATGGCCTTCGCCCCGAAGGAGAGGGCCTGATCGTACATGTCCATGGATAGCTCGAAGCCGCTGGTGGATCGGGTGTAGCCGGGGTAGTTCTCCAAGTGCTCGGTTTGGGCGCACTGGCCGCCGGGGGAGAGGCGCTCGAATAGCGCGGTGGAGAGTCCGGCGCGGGCCGCGTACAGCGCCGCCGTGAGACCGGCTGGGCCCGCGCCGATGATGGCGAGGTCGTACACCTCCTGGCCCTCATCGGGCCCCACCGGCGCGCCCATGCGGTTGTCGGTAACTTGTTCAGTCATAGTTGTGGGTCTCCCTCGGGCGGGACCACGGGGTACCTTGATTCGCTCAAACAGTCCTCGATGGTATCGAAGGCGAGGCGATCTTGCGTACTCTGCAGCTTTGCGCCTTCGATGCCATCTGCGGAACTCGCTCGGTCAAGGCACCCCGTGTTCCCGCTGAACATTGCCTCTGTTGAAACTAGAGCATCGCGAGGATGTTCTGCTTGGGCTGGGCGCCGAGGCGCTCATTTTTGATCTGGCCGTTCTCGAAGACGATGAGGGTCGGCACGCTGGAGACCTGATACTTGAAGGCCAGGTCCGGACTCTGATCGATGTCCACCTTGTAGACGGCCACCTGCCCCGCCTTCTCGGTCGCGATCTCGTCGATGACCGGCGCCACCATACGGCACGGGCCGCACCAGGTGGCGAAGAAGTCGACGAGCACCGGGGTCTTCGCCTCGAGCACCTTCGTCTGGAACTCGTCAGCCGTTTTGATTACCTCAGCCATGATATCCTCCTAAATGGATGTTCGTATAGCGCGGAATGGGCCGAACTCGCCTTGGCGCGCATCGGCTGGGATCCGCTTCCGCCTGGTATTCTAGCCAAAGGCGCTGCCGACGCGACGCCGCGTCAAGGGGCTGACACGAAACCGTGGCACAGACGGCAGATAATCTGCGGCTGAATCGCTCACGTCTTCAACAGTCTGTCATCGCCGCTCCCTGCATGCCGCTCACATTCGTTAAAATGCCTATAGTGGACTCGAATACCGCGCGTTCGCGCAGGGGAGAGAAAGGAAGCGTCATGGCGATCGATTTGGTCTCGCTGGCCCTCATATCGCTGGTGTCCGTCGCGTGCCCCATCATCGCCGGACTCATTCCGGGCAAGCCGATTCCCGAGACGGTGCTCCTTCTTCTGGCCGGGGCGCTGCTCGGCCCTCACGGGCTCGGTGCCATTCAGTCTACCGACGCCATCAACCTGCTGTCGGATTTGGGCCTCGCCTTCCTGTTCCTTCTCGCCGGCTACGAGATATCGCCGAAGAACCTCACCGGTACGGAGGGGAAGCGCGGAGCTGCTACCTGGGCGGTCACCTTCGCCATCGCGTTCGTCGTCGTGGCCATTTGGCCGACGCTGTCGGCCTTCGAGCTGGACGGGCTCGCCGTGGTCATCGCGCTCACTACCACGGCCATGGGCACGCTTCTGCCCATTCTGCAGGAGCGCGGCATCCTGGGCACGCGGATGGGGAACGAGATCATCGCCTACGGCACCTGGGGCGAGCTGCTTCCCATCATCGCCATGGCGCTTTTGCTCTCGACCCGGGCCACCTGGCAGACCGTGGTCATCCTCCTCGCGTTCCTCGCCATCGCCGTGGCGGCCGCCGCCGTGCCGAAGATCGCCGAGCGCATCGGCGGCTATGTGCACCGGTTCATCGTCGCCAATGCCAACACCAACACGCAGATGGTCATCCGTTCGGTGAATCTGCTGCTCATCGGCCTAACGGCTGTTTCCGCCGTCTTCGATTTGGATATCGTGCTCGGCGCCTTCGCCGCCGGCTTCATCCTGCGCTACCTCATCCCTACAGGCGACCAGACCATGGAGATGAAGCACAACGCCATCGCCTACGGTTTCCTCGTGCCGCTGTTCTTCGTGGTGTCCGGGGCGAAGGTGGACGTGCGGGCTATCGGCGCGCAGCCGGAGCTGCTCGTGCTGTTCATCCTGCTTTTGCTGTTCGTGCGGGCGCTCCCCATCTTCGTGGGGCTTTCCACGGGGCGCGAGTCGCGCACCATGGACGTGCGCGAGCGGCTGACCGTCGCCTTCTACTGCACCACGGCGCTGCCTATCATCGTGGCCGTTACCAGCGTGGCCGTCTCCGCCGATGCCATGAGTCAGCAGACCGCTTCCGTGCTCGTGGCCGCCGGCGGCGTCACCGTGTTCCTCATGCCGCTTCTGGCCTCCGTCACGGCCCATTCGGTGAACGCCGAGCTGGGCGGCGCGCTGCGCGAGATCCGCGAGCAGCCCCGCGCCGTGGCCCGCATCCTGGCCGAGCACCGCCGCCGCGAGCGCGAACGGCACCGCCAGCTGAAGGCGCGCCTGGCCGCCGCCGGCGCACGCCACGCCGGTACCTTCGACCTCACCGAGCGCTGCCCCGGCGGCGTCTGCAACGTTCCAGATTCCGAAGACGACGGCCATTAAGTAGATAGCGCGCCAGGGTCTTGTCCCTTCTGCTACAATGCAAAGTTGCGCCTTCGGGCGCTTTCCAACACACCCGTTTCACGCAAAGGAAGCACCCATGCAGGAAACTGATATGAAAGAGAAGCTCCAGAAGATCATCGAGGCTTATGACGAGCTGCAGGCCAAGATGGGCGATCCGGCAGTGCTCGCCGATCAGAAGGAGTACAACCGGCTCGCCAAGGAATACGCCTCCCAAGGTCCGCTCGCCAAGAAGGCAGCCGAGTACGTGGCGGCCATGGACGATTTGGAAGCGGCCAAGGAGATGCTCTCCGACGCCGACATGAAGGAGTTTGCCCAGGAGGAGATCGCCTCCATCGAGGGCCGGTTGCCCCAGCTGGAGGAGGACATCAAGTTCATGCTCATCCCGGCCGATCCGGCCGACGAAAAGGACATCATCGTGGAGATCCGCGCGGCGGCCGGCGGCGACGAGGCCGCCATTTTCGCCGGCGACCTCTACAAGATGTACGAGCGCTTCGCCGCTGCCCAGGGCTGGAAGACCGAGACCATGGACGCCTCGCCCTCCGAGGCCGGCGGCTTCAAGGAGATCCAATTCAAGGTGAAGGGCGATCACGTGTACTCGGTCATGAAGTTCGAGTCCGGCGTGCACCGTGTCCAGCGCGTGCCCAAGACCGAGTCCCAGGGGCGCATCCATACCTCCACGGCCACCGTGGCCGTCCTTCCCGAGGCCGACGAGGTGGAAGTGGAGATCAACGAGGGCGACCTGCGCATCGACGTGTACCGCGCCGGCGGCCCGGGTGGCCAGTGCGTGAACACGACCGACTCCGCCGTGCGCATCACGCACCTGCCCACAGGTCTCGTGGTGCAGTCCCAGGACCAGAAGTCGCAGCTGCAGAACAAGATTGCGGCCATGGCCGTGCTGCGCGCCCGCCTCTACGAGAAGATGCTCGCCGAGCAGCAGGCCGCCGAGGGCGCCGAGCGTCTGGCCCAGATCGGCTCCGGCGACCGCTCCGAGAAGATCCGCACCTACAACGGGCCGCAGGACCGCGTGACCGACCACCGCATCGGGTTCAACTCCACCTACAACGGGGTGCTTCTGGGCGACAACCTGGGGGACGTGATCACGGCTTTGCAGGCCGCCGACCGCGCGCAAAAGCTGGAAGCTGCTGTTTAGCCTCAACCTGACGGCGCGGCCAGGAGGCGACGGCACCGTGCTCAAACAGCATTCAATGGCAGGGCTTGCAAAGGGTTGCGGCTTTCACGGATGCCATTGAATGAACTGCGCGCGGCACCATCGCCTCCTGTCCGCGCCTGACTTCTACACTACTGAAAGGCCGTTAACCCGATGTCTGAATGGACGATAAAGAAAGCGCTGGAATGGACTGAGGGGTACCTGGCCGACAAGGGGGATGAGAATCCCCGGCTCTCGGCGCAGTGGCTGCTCTCCGAGGCCTGCGGACTTTCGCGCACGCAGCTCTTCGTCAATTTCGATCGGCCGCTTTCGGAGGACGAGCGTGGGGTGCTGCGCGACTATGTGCGGCGGCGCGGGGCCGGGGAGCCCTTGCAGTACATCACTGGGGAAGTGGCTTTTCGGCACATCAACGTGAAGGTGCGGCCCGGTGTGCTCATTCCGCGGCCCGAGACCGAGGTGCTCGTGAGCGAAGTGCTTGCGGCGCTGCCGACGCCCGGCCCCCGCGATGTGGCGTGGAACCCCGAGGCCGCCGAGCAGGAGCGCGAGGCTGTCGCCGCCGTGAAGAAGGCCCTGGAGGAGGCGGGGGAATCTGCTTCCCTCTCCGTAGGGGGCGACCTCGGTCGCCCCTCGGCTGCGAATGACGACGACGCTGATGCGGCAGCCGAACCGAGTGATGCTGCGGAGGACTCCTCCGTAGGGGGCGACCTTGGTCGCCCCTCGTCTGCAGGCATGGATGAGACTCGCAAAAGCCTTCTCGTGGCCGACCTGTGCACGGGATCCGGTTGCATCGCCTGCTCGCTGGCCTACGAGCACCCGGATGTGCGGGTCATCGCCACGGATGTCGCGCCGGAGGCGGTGGCGCTCGCCAAAGAAAACACCGAGGCCTTGGGGCTTGCCGACCGCGTGGCCGTGCTGCAGTGCTCGCTGGGCTCCGGCATCGGCGAGAAGCGCATGGGCACCTTCGACGCCGTGGTCTCCAACCCGCCCTACGTGCCCACCGCCGTTATGGCTGGCATTCCGCGCGAGGTGGCCGATTTCGAGCCGACGCTCGCCCTGGACGGGGGCGCCGACGGGCTCGATCTGTTCCGGCCGCTCGCCCAGTGGGCCGCCCGGGCCCTGAAGCCTGGCGGCGTGCTCGCCTGCGAGCTGTACGAGGGGCACATGGACGCCGCCCGTGCCGTGGCCGAGCAAGCGGGATTCGTCGACGTGCATATCGTGGACGATCTGACGGGAAGACCCCGCGTACTGGTGGCGAAACGCTAGGAAGGATATTCTCTATGGCTCTGGAAAACCTGAGGGGGACGCTGGATGAGGCCCAGGCGGTGATGGAGGAGTGCCTGGGCGCTTTCCGGCCGGAAGTCGGGTTGATTTTGGGATCGGGGCTCGGTCCTCTGGCCGAGCGCATCGCCGATCCCGTCTTCGTCCCCTTCGGCGAGGTGCCCGGCATGGGCGTCTCCACGGCCAACGGGCACGTGGGGCGCTTCGTGGCCGGCATGCTGGGCGGCAAACGGGTGCTCGCCATGCAGGGACGTCTCCACGGCTACGAGGGCTACACCGCCCAAGAGGTCGCCTTCCCCGTGTGGCTCATGGCCCGGCTCGGGGCTGGTACGCTCATCACCACCAACGCTGCCGGCGCCATCAACGAGAGCTACCGCGTCGGCGACTTCTGCATCATGACCGACCAGCTGAACTTCACGGGGCGCAACCCCATCACCGGTACCGAGCCCGCCGCCATGGCGCCGCGGTTCTTCTCCATGTTGGACGCTTACGACCCGGCCCTGCGCCAGCTGGCCCGGCAGACTGCCGAGGCGCTGGCCATTCCCGTGCAGGAGGGCGTCTACCTGGGCCTGCTCGGCCCCTCCTTCGAGACGCCGGCGGAGATTCAGATGTTCCGCTCTTGGGGCGCCGACACCGTGGCCATGTCCGTGTGCGAGGAGGTCATCGCGGCGCGCCATGTGGGGATGCGCGTGCTCGGCATCTCGCTCGTAAGCAACATGGCCTGCGGCGTGGAGGGCGCGAGCCCTTCCGACGAGGAGGTGCACGAGGTGGCCCAAACAAGAGAAGCCGACTTCTGCCGGCTTATTGAGGGGGTTCTTCTCAAGATATAGCGCGTTTCGCTCGTGAAAACTAGTGCGAAAGCCCATCTGTAGGGGGGCGACCTCGGTCGCCCCCCTGTCGCGAGATGATCGGCGCCAATGCGATAGCCTTTACGGCTTTCGAGCATTAGGGGCTGACCAAGGTCAGCCCCTACGGACTCATCTGGCAGTGCGCCGCCTCTAGCTAGTCCCGCGCGAGGGCGATGGTGCGCGCGTCGGCGGGGATGTCGGCGCCCCAGTAGAGGATGCCCTGCTCGGCCAGGTCGCGGCCGATGACGGCGTAGCCCTCGGCCGCCTCGCGGTTGCCGGCGATTTCCTCCTCGGTCAGCGCCCGGCGCACCTTCGCCGGCACGCCCACCACAAGCGACCCTTCCGGCACCTGCATGCCCTCGGTCACCAGGGCGCCTGCGGCCACGAGCGAGTTCGCGCCGATAACGGCCCCGTTCATGACGACGGCCCCCATGCCCACGAGCACGTTGTCGCCCAGGGTGCAGCCATGCACCACAGCTCCGTGGCCGATGGTCACGCCGCGGCCCACGATGCAGTCCTGGTTGTAATCGAGATGCAGACAGCTGTTCTCCTGCACGTTGGAGCCCTCGCCCACGACGATGCGGCTGCCGTAATCGCCGCGCAGCGTGGCATTGAACAGGATCGTGGCATCTTTGGCCACTTCCACATGGCCCACCAACGTGGCGTTGGGGGCGATGCGCGACTCGGGGTGCACGGTAACTTGACGATAATCCATAGGGCTTCCTTTCGAAGGGGCTGTTCCCTTCCATTTTAGCCCATAGCCGTCGGCTCTCCTAGGGACAAATCACGCCTCATGCACCGTGAAAGCGAGCGCGGCGGCGTCGGTGATGTCGTCGAAGGCCCAGCTCTTGGCCGAGCGGCTCGGGCTCGTCGGGTCGTGCAGCACGATGTGGGAGTCCTTGTCGATGTCGTCGAGCACCACCACCGAGGTTGTCGGCGCGAAGGTGCCGGGCTGGGTGACGACGAGCACGGGCACATTCGAGACGATGGCGCGCCGCAGCGTCTGCGCGTCAACTTCCACCGGCTCGACGGCCAGGCCGAACGCGGAGCCGGCCTGTTGCAGGAACGAGGCGACGGTGTCGGTGCCGGCGGCGGTCAGGTCGTGATCGGTGGCCCATTGGGCGAACGCGACGGGGGTGTACTCGGTGTCACCGGTCGCGGCCACGTAAGCCATGGCCAGCGCCACGGGAGCAGCCCCGGTGGAAGCCAACGTGGCCTGGCCGTAGGGGACGTCGGCCCAAGAGGCGTCGTTCTGGTACAGGGAGGGCACCGTGCCCTGCCCCCACCGGTCCACGGCCGTGCTCTGGGCCGCGCCGGCATCGGCGGTGGCGTAAGGGGAGTCGGCGGCGGCGGGAGCCGGAAGGAGCCACCAGTAGACCAGAAGCGCTACGAGAAGCAGCACCAAGGCGGCGGTGACGCCGAAGATGGCCAGGCGCAATCCTTGGTGGGCCCGCATCATGGGAAGGAGGCCCCGGGCCTTCAGCTCGGAGAACTCCGGATGGTTCGAGGCGTAGGCGCGGAAGGCGTGCAACGAAGGTGCGAGCATGGGGTGCTCGGCGCGCTCGGTCAGCCCGAGGGTGACCGGATCGGGCACGAAGTTGCCCGCGGCAGCGGGGCGCGGGTGCAGGGAAGCGGCGCGGACGGCCCGTGTCGGTTGCTCGGCACCTTGCGACCGAACGGGAACGGTGCTTCGGGGGCCGCCGATGATGGAAGGGCGGCGGGAGCGAGACCTCGGCTTTGCTGCGGAGGCGCCCGAGGGGACGGCCCCGGTAGTTGCCAGCTTGCGACGATGGACGGTAGCGGTGCTCATGGCCGTATCCTCTCCTGAATAGACGTTTCCCTTTCCTGAACAGTCTACGGAATGGCCGGTCAGCTTCCATGACGGACCGTCAAACGTCACAGCGGCGCGGCCCATTTGTCACCGCCCGTGCCCGTTTCGTCAGATTCCCGTAGAAATATGAGCGAAAAGCCTTGCGATTGATCGCAGGAGTGCTAAACTCCCGAGCCAAGTTAATACCGATGAAATGCGTTGACGAGGAAAAGTAGGGGCGAACCCATCTGAAGAGAGCCTGCGGTTGGTGCGAGCAGGCGGTGGGCGACCCGAAAAGCCACCTCTGAGCAGTTCGGTGCGAACGACCTTTCGGTTGACAGGCTTACCGCCGGGCCGAAGGGGGCAAGTAGCGTCGGACCGGCGACACCGTTATCTGTCGTAGAGCCTCCCTGTGCGCGTCGTCGCACGGCTGTCTCGTTTTCCGGCCCGGTGCATCTTGCAGCGGGTTTTTGTGTATTTGGAGACGCAGCGCGAGAGGAAGCGAGGCCTATGGAACTGAGGAGCGACCAGATCAAGCGAGGGGTGGCGCGCGCGCCGCACCGCAGCCTGCTCAAAGCGGACGGCATCACCGACGAGGAGATGGACCGCCCCTTCATCGCGGTGCTGAGCTCGCGCAACGACGTCATTCCCGGGCACACCCACTTGGACAAGATCGCCGAGGCCGTGAAGGCCGGCATCTATATGGCCGGTGGCGTCCCCTTCGAAATTTCCACCATCGGCGTGTGCGACGGTATCGCCATGAACCATGAGGGCATGCACTACTCGCTCGTATCGCGCGAGGTCATCGCCGATTCCGTGGAATGCGCCGTCATGGGGCACGCCTTCGATGGCCTGGTGTGCATCCCGAACTGCGACAAGATCGTTCCCGGCATGATCTTGGGCGCGCTGCGGGCGAACGTGCCGACGGTGTTCGTCTCCGGCGGCCCCATGCTTCCCGGCACGGGCCCGGACGGGGAGGGCTCCACCGATCTGAACACGCTCTTCGACGGGGCAGGGAAGGTGGCGGCCGGCACCATGACCGAAGAGGAGCTCGCCTACTTCGAGGACACGGCCTGCCCCACCTGCGGCAGCTGCTCGGGCATGTTCACGGCGAACTCCATGAACTGCCTGTGCGAGGCGCTCGGCATCGCGCTTCCGGGCAACGGCACCGTGCCGGCCGTCTACTCCGAGCGGATTCGTCTGGCCAAGCGCGCGGGCATGAAGGTGATGGAACTGCTCCGCGATAACGTGCGCATCAAGGACATTCTGAATGCGGCGGCCGTGCGCAACGCCATGGAATGCGACATGGCCTTCGGCGGCTCCACGAACACGGTGCTGCACCTGACGGCCATCGCGAACGCAGCGGGGTGCCCCATCACCATGGCCGACTGGGATGCGGCCAGCGCGCGCACGCCGCACTTGGTGAAGCTCGCGCCCTCCGGCCCGCGCCCGCTCATCGACCTGTACCGTGCCGGCGGCGTGCCGGCGGTCATGGGGGAGCTGGGGCGGTTGGGGCTGCTGGACGAGAGCGCGCTCACCTGCATGGGGCCTCTGCCCGAGTACCTGGCGAGATGCTGCCCCCCGGCCGACGGCGAGGTGTGCCGCACGGGCGAGAACCCCTATTCCGCCCAGGGCGCCCTCAAGGTGCTCTACGGCAACCTGGCGCCCGACGGCTCGGTGGTGAAGAAGGCGGCGGTGGATCCGTCCATGTTATGCCACACCGGGCCGGCCCGCGTGTTCGATTCGGAAGAGGCGGCCTGCGCGGCCATCAACGGCGGCGCGATCGCCCCGGGAGATGTGGTGGTCATCCGCTACGAGGGGCCGGCCGGAGGCCCGGGCATGCGCGAGATGCTCGCGCCCACCTCGGCCATCTGCGGCATGGGGCTTTCCACCTCGGTGGCCCTGATCACCGACGGGCGCTTCTCCGGCGCCACCAAGGGGCCGGCCGTGGGGCACGTGAGCCCCGAGGCGGCGGCCGGCGGCCCCATCGCCCTCATCTGCGAGGGCGATTCCGTCACCGTGGACATCGAGGGCGGCGCGCTGACGCTGAACGTGAGCGACGAGGAGCTCGCGCGCCGGCGCGCGGCGTGGGAGCCACCGGCGCCCAAGCACGATGCGGGCGTGTTGGCCAAGTACGCGAAACTGGTAACTTCTGCCGACAAGGGGGCGATCATCCTGTGAGCGATATCAACGACAGCACTGCAGCCGCAAGCGCGGCAACGCCGGCCGAGGGCAAGCCGACAACGCCGGTCCGGCGCAACGCCGCCACCCAAGGCGCGCCCCGGGGTGCGGGCTCGCGCACGGCCAAGCAGGGCCGCACCATGCTTGGCGCCGAGGCCGTCGTCGCCAGCCTCGAGGCCGAGGGGGTGACGACGGTGTTCGGCTACCCGGGCGGCCAGGCCATCAAGCTCTACGACGCGCTGTACGACTCCGACCAGATCACCCACGTGCTCGCCCGCCACGAGCAGGGGGCCGTGCACATGGCCGACGGCTACGCCCGCTCCACCGGGCGCGCCGGCGTGGCCATCGTCACCTCGGGGCCGGGCGCCACGAACACGGTGACCGGCATCGCCACGGCCTACATGGACTCCGTGCCCCTCGTCGTCATCACCGGCCAGGTGGGCCGGGGGGTCATCGGCACCGACTCGTTCCAAGAATCCGACATCGTGGGCATCACGATGCCCGTGGTCAAGCACTCCTACCTGCTGCAATCCACCGACGAGCTCACCCGCACCATCCGCGAGGCCTTCCACATCGCCGTCACGGGGCGCCCCGGTCCCGTGCTCATAGATATCCCGAGCGACGTGGCCGGCGAGACCATGGTCTTCGAGTACCCAGATGCGGTGAACCTGCCCTCCTACAAGCCCACCTATCGCGGCAACGCCAAGCAGATTCGCGCCGCCTGCCGCCTTCTGGAAGAAGCAGAACAACCTTTGCTCTACGTCGGCGGCGGCGTCATCTCGTCGGAGGCAACCGACGAGATTGTGGCCCTCATGGACAAGATGCGCATTCCCTCCGTCGTCACCCTCATGGGCAAGGGCGGCGTGCCCGCGAGCCATCCGCTGAACTTGGGGCCGGTGGGCATGCACGGGGCGAAGTACTCGAACATGGCCATGACCGAGGCCGACCTCATCATCGCCGCCGGCGCGCGCTTCTCCGACCGGGTCACCGGACGCGTCACCGAGTTCGCCCCCAACGCGAAGATCGTGCACATCGACATCGACCCGGCGGAGATCGGGAAGATCCGCGATGCCGATGTGCCCATTGTGGGCGATCTGAAGGGTATCATCGCCGGCATGCTCGAGGTGCTCGAGAAGGACGGCGCCGCCCCGCGAGACGACCAGTGGATCGCCGACATCGACGCGTGGCGCGCCCGCTACCCGTTCTACCACCCGAACATGGCCGAGAACGAGGAGAGCGACGAGATCGTCCCCGAGCTCGCCATTGCCGAGCTAGGACGCCAGCTGGATCCGGCGGCCTCCATCGTCACCACCGAGGTGGGCCAGCACCAGATGTGGGCGCACCAGTTCCTGCCCCGGGAGTTCCCGCGCACCTTCCTCTCCTCCGGGGGTCTGGGCACCATGGGCTTCGGCTTCCCGGCCGCCATCGGAGCGGCGGTGGCCAACCCGGACGCCACGGTGGTCTGCATCGCCGGCGACGGGTCGTTCCAGATGAACTCCCAGGAAATGGCCACGGCCGCCATCAACGGCGTGCCCGTGAAGGTCATGATCCTGGACAACCGCTGCCTCGGCATGGTCCACCAGTGGCAGAAGCTGTTCTACGACAAGCGCTATTCTCAGACGCTGCTTGCGCCCGTGCCCGACTTCGTGAAGCTGGCGGAGGCCTACGGCTGGGAGGGCGAACGCGTGGAGGCGCCCGGCGAGGTCACTGCTGCTATCGAGCGCATGCTGGCCGCGGAGGGGCCCTACCTCTTGGATGTGGCCATCTCTCCCGAGCAGAACGTCTATCCCATGGTGGCGCCGGGGGCGGCTTTGGGCGATGTCATGGGGGCGATCGACGTGGCCGTGGGCGCCGTGCGCACCGATGTGCCCGCCGCCCCGGGTTCTCTGCGGGCCCGGGCGGCCGCGGCCGGCGCGGCGGCCGCCACCTCTCCCTGCGCCAAGCTGGACGCCCAGTTCGGCGGCCGCTGGGAGATAGACCCCGAGGACACAGGCGCCCGTTTGGGCCAGGACGGCTCCACCGTGGACGTGCGCCCCGAAGACTGGAAGACGCTGTTCCGCGACGGCGACGAAGAGAAGGGGGGCGCGCGATGAAGCACGTTCTGTCCGTCCTGGTTGAGAACCGCCCCGGCGTGCTGTCCCGTGTGACAGGCCTCATCTCCCGGCGCGGCTTCAACATCGAGTCGCTGTCCGTGGGCCCTACCGAAGACCCCACCCTCTCGCGCGTCACCGCCATCGTGCTCGCCGACGACGTGGCCTACGAGCAAATCACCAAGCAGCTGCACAAGCTCATCAGCGTGCACAAGATCACCGACCTCACCGATGAGGGCGCCATCGAGCGCGAGCTGGTGCTGTTCAAGGTGAACGCCGCGTCCGAGCGCCGCAGCGAGATCATCGAGATCGCCAACATCTTCCGCGCGAAGATCGTGGACGTGGGCAAAAGCTCGCTGACCATCGAGGCCACCGGCGACGACGCGAAGCTTCGGGGCCTGGAGGATCTGCTGCGCGCCTACGGCATCAAGGAAACTGTCCGCACCGGCAAAGTGGCCCTCTCCCGCAGCTCGCGAGATTAGGAAATAGAAAAGGCAACAAGAGAAAGGAACCAAAACTCATGGCCGTCACCATCTACTACGAACAGGACTGCAACCCCGACATCATCAAGGACAAGAAGATCGCCATCATCGGCTACGGATCCCAGGGTCATGCCCACGCGCTGAACCTCAAGGACTCCGGCTGCGACGTGCGCGTGGGCCTGCGCGAGGGCTCGCACTCCATCGAGGCCGCCGAGGAGGCCGGCCTGCGCGTGACCGACATGGCCACGGCCGCCGAAGAGGCCGACCTCATCATGGTGCTCGTGCCCGACGAGCTGCAGCCCGAGGTATACGAGACCTACATCGCGCCGCACTTGAAGGCCGGCGACACCCTCGCTTTCGCCCACGGCTTCAACGTCCACTACGGCTACATCACCCCGCCTGAGGACGTGAACGTCATTATGTGCGCGCCGAAGGGCCCCGGCCACATCGTGCGCCGCCAGTACACCGAGGGCTCCGGCGTGCCGGACCTCATCTGCGTGGCCCAGGACGCCACCGGGGACGCCTGGGACATCGCGCTATCCTACGCCTGGGGCGTGGGCGGTGCGCGTGCCGGCGTCATCAAGGCCACCTTCGCCCAGGAGACCGAGGAGGACCTCTTTGGCGAGCAGGCCGTGCTCTGCGGCGGTTTGGTGGAGCTGGTGAAGGCCGGCTTCGAGACCTTGGTGGACGCGGGCTACCCGCCGGAGCTCGCCTACTTCGAGTGCTACCACGAGATGAAGATGATCGTCGACCTCATGTACGAGAGCGGCATCCACTTCATGAACTACTCCATCTCCAACACCGCCGAGTACGGCGAGTACTACGCGGGCCCGAAGGTCATCAACGAGCAGAGCCGCGAGGCCATGCGAGAGATTCTGGCCCGCATCCAGGACGGCGCTTTCGCCGAGGAATTCGTCGCCGATTGCAAGAACGGGCACGCGTGGCTCCTCGAGCAGCGCGAGGCCATCAACACCCACGAGATCGAAAAGACCGGCGAGCGCATCCGCGGCATGTTCAGCTGGATCCACGAGTAGGAAAAATCTCCCATAGTTGTTCTGTAGGGGCTGACCTCGGTCAGCCCTTTTTTGCGTAAGCTTCTGACCAGCGAAAACGAGCTTTGTCACGTAAAGGTGTGACAGGGAAATTTCTTCGCCACGTGACAAAATCACGGGTCTGCGTGATAGGCAGGAGGCTTGGAAGGGGGCATAGTGGGCGGCGTCGAAACGCAAAAAACGGTGAAGCGCGGCGCAAGGAGTGTCCCGGCCGGCTTCGAAGCAAAGAAGGAGATTACCCACTATGAAGATTCTCGGACTGGGCGTGCCTGAGCTCGTTATCATCCTCGTCGTCGTGCTGCTCATCTTCGGGCCGAAGAACCTCCCCAAACTCGGCGCCTCCCTCGGCAAGACCGTGAAGAGCCTGCGCGAGGGCATGGCCTTCGATAAGAAGGACGACGAAGAGGTCGAGGAGATCATCGAGATCGTCGAGGACGAGCCCGAGGTCGCCTACGCCACTGCCGGCGAGCCAGAGACCAAGGTGGTCAAGAAGGTCGTTCGCAAGAAGGCCGAGTAACATCCGTGAACCGTCCCTGCGCCCTCGGGTGCGGGGTTCGTTTCAACCCTCCCTCCCAAGAGAAGCGGCAGCTGCCAGATACGGCCAGCGCCGCTTCTCTTCGTTTTACCAGATGCGGTTCATTTCGTCGGATGTTCCCGTCGGTGAGAGCCGATTCGTTTCATTGCGATAGAATACACCGTTGTCAATGCGAGAGAGAAAGGGAGGTTCATGGCGACGATGACGCTTTCGCGTTTGCGCCAAGCGCGCTACGCCATCCTCGGTTTCGGTTGCAACCAGGCCTTTCTCTTCGCCATGCTGTATCTGGGCTCCTATAACGAGAGCAGCCAGCACGGGTTCCTCATCGATCGGGCCGACCTGCTCTGCGTGCTCCTCGTCATGGCCGCCACCTTCGCGCTCATGACCCGCGAGCGCCGGCGTCGGCATCTCATGGTCGTGGCCGAGGGTCTCGTTCGCTGCTACGCGCTGCCGTTGGTGGGAGCGCTGTACCTCATCGTCGCGCTGCACAGCCTTGCGCCTGGCATTCCGTGGCTCGCGCTCGCCGCCGTGGAGGGGCTCGCCGCCGGTATCCCTCTCGCGCTGCTTCTGTGCCGGTGGGGCCGGGTGCTGGGGAAGGCTTCCATCGACCAGTCCGTGCCCGAGGTGTTCATCGGAAGCGCCCTGGGCGCCGCGGTGTGCTTCTTCGTCGTCGCCATTCCCGTGGAGGGCGCCTACATCCTGTTGTACGTGCTGCCCGTGGGAAGCGCCTGGGCTCTGCGTGCGCTCGGCGAGCCTGCTGACCGCGACGCCGAGACCGCGACTACCGACGATCCAACCGAGGAGGCCGCCAAGCTCTCCGGTCGCATTATCGCCGGCACGGTGGTCTACGGCCTGGCCACCGGTGCCGTGGAGGCCCTTGCCACCAGCGCCGAGGGGGGAGCCGCGTCATCGCTTTCCGTCACCTTCGTGCTCTTCGTGCTGTATTGCGCCGCTGCGCTGCAGCTCTACGGGGGTCGTCCGCTCTCGGTGGGCGTGCGCGCCGTGCTGCCCACGGGGCCCGATCAGGAGGTGGGGCCGCTCGGCGGCGCGTACCGGCTCGCCATCCTGCTCATGGTGGGCGGTTTCGTGGCGGTGCCGCTGCTGGAGAGCGTGAACGTCTCCGGCGTGGCCGTGGTGCTCGCCGGCTATCTGGGGGTCTTCTCGGTGCTCGTCTCGCTGTTCCTCATCATGGGCCGCATTGGCGGCGGGGACGCGGCGCGCTCCTTCGCCCGGGGCTTCGCGGCGCTGTTCGCGGGCGAGATCACCGGCGTGCTCGTCGGCGGCGTGCTCGGGGCGCTTCCCGGCGCCTTCGACGTGTCGGCGGCGCTCGTGGCCCTGGCCGGCGTGGCGGTGCTGTACGCGTATCTGTTCCTGTTCACTGACCGCGACATGGCAGCGCTCTCGGTGGTCATCGCCCAGAGCGACCGTTTCGAGGAGGCCTGCGATCTCATCGCGCGCACGGCGAAGCTCTCGAAGCGCGAAGCGGAGATCTTGCCGCTCGCCCTGCGCGGCCGCACCGCCGAGCGCATCGCCGGCGAGTTCTTCATCTCGAAGAACACCGTTGATACGCACCTGCGCCGCATATACGTCAAGTGTGACGTGCACACCCGCCAGGAGCTCATCGACCTGGGTGAGCGCACGGAAGCGGAGCTGTAGCCCATGACCGCGCAATCCGGCTTCTCTTTCAACGACTTCGCCGCCGCGGGACACGTGGCGGCATCTTCCAACCACCAAGGAGCTCCCATGGAAGTGACCCTGTACTCCGACGGCTCGTCCCGGGGCAACCCCGGGCCGGGCGGCTACGGCACCATTCTGCGCTACACGGCGCCCTCGGGCGCGGTGCACGAGAAGGAGTTCTCCGCCGGTTTTTCCTGCACCACCAACAACCGCATGGAGCTGCTCGGCTGCATCGTGGGCCTGGAGGCCTTGAAGCGCCCCTGCACGGTGACGGTGTACTCGGATTCGCAGTACCTCGTGAACGCCTTCAACCAGAACTGGGTGGCCGGCTGGCTGAAGCGAGGATGGAAGAACTCCCAGAAGCAGCCCGTGAAGAACGTCGATCTGTGGAAGCGGCTGCTTGCGGCCAAAGAGCCCCACACCGTGAAGTTCGTCTGGGTGAAGGGCCACGCGGGCCACGCCGAGAACGAGCGCTGCGACGAGCTCGCCACCACCGCCGCCGACAACCCCGCCTGCCATCAGCAAGACACTGGTTTTCGGGGGGATCTGTGAAGATGACCTTCTCGGGAGACTCTGTGTTTGGAAAGATGCAAAAGTAGTCTTTATGGATCGAGTCTCATTTCGCATCAAGGCATGTATAAAGCGCGAGGATTTGGAAAATGTGTTTAAATGGACGGTATTCTAAGATCCGGACAAACTGAAGAGCAAAAAAGCACATTTTCCAAATCTGAATGTTTAATATGCGGAGGGTAGAATTACAGACTTCGAGAAAAGCCTGGTAGAGCGATTGCAAAAAATTTGCACTCGCATAATTGCATCGCCGTGATTTGGAAAATGTGTAATTTTGGAAAGAGCAATTTGGAAAATGTGCTTTTCTGGAGTCCGTTATCGTGGGAATCTTGTGGAAGCTCCAAAATAGCATATTTTCCAAATCGTGCAGAAAACAAAGAGTGCGACGTGCGTTCGGGTTTGCAAGCTAGCGAATCTGATTAGTAAGGGTTAGATGAGATCCGCGCAATAGCCGCGGGTTTGGATCTTGCGGCGGCTTGTCGGGAACAGGTGGCGGTAGATGGCCATGAAGTAGCTGTCGGTCATGGAGGCCATGTAGTCCACCACGATCTGGTTCGGCTCGCCGGCCAGGTACTCCCCGGGCACGATGGACCGCGATGCCGCGGCGAGGCGCCGCACGTGGTGCTGGAAGATGGGGCTTTCCCGCCGCTCTTCCAGAAGGTCGGCCAGAAGCCGCGCGTACATCTCCTCGAACATCTCCTCCACGAGGTTCTCGGCGTCGTCCACCATGCCCTCTTTCAAGTAGATGACCTCGTAGTTCTGCCGCTTCGCCAGCTTAAGATCGCGGAAGACCTCCTCGCTCATGGCAATCTCCGGCTTGCCGTAGGAGTTGTTCACGATATCGACGGTGAGGTTGTTGATGATCTTCGCGTTGGTCACGCCGATCGCCTCGGAATCGAAGGGGGAAAGCGAATCGATGACCCCCATGGCGAGCGCGTCCTGGCGGTCCTTGCCGATGTAGGCGATCATGTCGGCCACGCGCACGACGCAGCCCTCCAGCGTGGAGGGGCGCAGGGTCTTGATGGTGGACTCGTCGGCCGTGCAGGCCTCCACCAAGTTGTCCAGCTGCTCGAACGTGGTCGTCTCTCCCAGGCGCAGCACCTGCTGGGCGAACTCGCCGTTGTGGCAGAGCACCCCATCGAGCGTCTGTAGCGAGATGTTGCGACGGTACAGGTTGTCGAGCACCCGCACCGAGTGCACATTATGGTTGAAGGTACGACCGGTGCGCGCGCGGTAGCAGGCCGATAGGAACCGCTCTCCTGCGTGGCCGAAGGGGGTGTGCCCCGTGTCGTGGCCGAGCGCGATGGCCTCGATGAGGTCGCAGTTCAGCCCGAGCAGGCTACCGATGCCCCGAGCCACGCGGCTTACGAGCTGCACGTGCAGCCCGCGCCGCGAGATCTCGTCGTTCTCGGCGAAGGAGAACACCTGGGTCTTGTCGGCGTAACGGTTATAGGCGGGCAGGTTCAGCACCTTCTCTGTGTCGCGCACAAAGGCCGGGCGTGTGAGCGTGGCCCGGTCGTGGGCGAAGTCCTCGCGGCGCACCACGTCCGTATCATCGGTGCGGTAGGGACTCACGCGGCCGGCGGCGCGGTCGGCCCGAATGGCCTCTTCCACGTCGGGGCTCAGGGTAAGGTAGGGGACGTTGTTCTCTGCCATGGCTCGCTCGCTTTCGCTGGTCGTTAGTTTTGCCGCTATTGTAGCTGCGGAACATCTGTTTGCACGTGGCGGTGCTATACTTTCCAGAAAACGACGAAGAGCGACGAGAAGAAAGCGGAGGGACGCGTGGCCGGCATCAGCGACGAGGATATCCAGAAAGTTCGCGACGCGAGCGATCTCGTGGCGGTCATCGGCGAGCGCACCCCCGTCAAGCAGAAGGGCCGCGACTTCTGGTGCTGCTGCCCGCTGCATCAGGAGAAGACCCCCTCGTTCAAGATCGACCCGGCGACCCAGCTGTGGCACTGCTTCGGCTGCGGGGAGGGGGGCGATGTCTTCTCGTTCATCATGAAGACCGAGGATTTCAACTTCCCCGAAGCCGTGCGCTATCTGGCCGACCGCGCCCACATCGACATCGCGGAGGATACGCGGGGCGGGGGCGTGTCGCGCTCGGTGAAGAGCCGTATGAAGGAGATCTGCGCGCGCACGGCCGAGTTCTACCACACCCAGCTCATGCGCGGGCGCGGCGAGGGGCCGGACGCCGCGCGGAAGTACCTGGCCTCCCGCGGCTTCGGCGGCGAGGTGCCGAAGAAGTGGATGCTCGGCTACGCCCCCGGGCGCGGGGCGCTCGTCCGGCATCTTTCGGCCTTGGGCTTCAAACCCGACGAGATGATCCGCGCCAACGTGGCCCTCGACGGGCGCGGGGGCCCGGTGCGCGACCGCTTCTACGAGCGCGTGATGTTCCCCATCTTCGACGCCCAGGGCGATTGCGTGGCCTTCGGCGGCCGCGTCATCGGCGCCGGCGAGCCGAAGTACCTGAACTCCCAGGAAACGCCGCTGTTCCACAAGTCCCAGGTGCTCTACGGGCTTGACCAGGCGAAGGCGCGCATGGCCTCTACCGGCTGCGCCATCGTAGTGGAAGGCTACACCGACGTCATTGCGCTGCACGAGGCGGGCGTCACCAACGTGGTGGCCACCCTGGGCACGGCGCTCACCATGCGGCACATCCGGGTGCTCGCCAAGCACGCGCCCAAGAAGATCGTCTACCTGTTCGACGGCGACGCGGCGGGTCAGAAGGCGGCCGACCGCGCCCTGGCCTTCATCGGCGAGAGCATCTCCGACAAGAACCGCAACTCCGTGGAGCTTCTGGCCGTCACCCTGCCGAACAACCAGGATCCGGCCGAGTTCGTGCAGGCGGAGGGCGCGCAGGCTTTGGAGGCGGTGGTGGAAGGGGCGCTCCCGCTCATCGAGTTCGGCCTCGAACGGCGCCTCGACAGCTTCGACTTGGACACCGCCCCCGGCCGCGATCGCGCGCTGGACGCGTGCCTGGCGGTGCTCGCCCCCATCAAGGACACGCTGGTGGCGAAGGACTACGCCGTGCGCACCTGGTCGCGCCTGCGGGCCCACGGGCGCCTCGGCATCGAGGAGGCCGACGTGCTGGAGCGGCTGGCAGCCCTGGAGACGCCCCGTGGCGCCGCCGAGGAGGAGACCGGGCCCGAGGCCCCCGCGCCCCGACCTGTGCGCCGCGCGCTTTCCCAGGCCGAGCGCAACCGCCTGCGCTTCGAGCGGGAGTTTCTGGCGCTCGCTTGCCAGCATCCCCTTGTGGGGCTCGCCCATGCCGATGCGCTGGCCCAGGTGCAGTGGCACGAGGAGGTGCACCGCCTTCTGGCCGAGAGCGTGCTCGCGACCCTTTCCGAGAACCCGGGCGCCGCACCTGCCGACATCGTCACGAAGGCGACGCTCGCCACGCCCCATGCGGCGCGCGTGCTCACCGCCGGGTCGTCCTACCCGTCGAGCACCCCGGAGGCCATCGGCGCCTACCTGGCCGAGGAGCTTGCCCTGGGCGATGCCGAGGAGGCCATCGGTGCGCTCACGGCCCAGATGAACGCCGGGGCCGACGGCGAGGAGGCCGAGCTTCTGCACGCCGCCGTCACTACCTTGCAGATGGACGTCGCCGCCCGTCGCGTCGCCCACCGAGCGCTGCCCGCCAGCTAGGGCACCCGCCGCCGTCCGTCCGTAGATTTCGCGGGTCATCTGGACAGGAGGGGCCTCGCGCTTCACAATGTCCCAAGCAACTGATACGATCCCGGGCCATTTCAGAGCTGCCCGGGGTTGCCGCAGCGCATTGACACTTCACTATACAGAGTAAGGAATACCGTGCTTCCCATTGTTATTTCCCCCGATCCCATTCTCGCCACGGTCTGCGAGCCGTGCGAGCCCGGCGACAAGTCGCTTAAGCGTCTCTCCAAGCAGATGGTCCACGCCATGTACAAGAACTACGGTTGCGGCATCGCCGCCCCCCAGGTGGGCGTCACCAAGCGCCTGGTCGTCATCGACGTCGATTGGGACGGCGAGAAGGGGGAGAAGAACCCCATCGTGCTCGTGAACCCCGAGATCGTGGAATTGGCCGGCGAGCCGGAGGAGGGCGGCGAGGGCTGCCTTTCGTGCCCCGGCGTCACCGTGCCGGTGAAGCGCCAGCCGTGGGCCCGCGTCCAGTACTACGATTTGGACGGCGAGTTGTGGGAGATCGAGGGCGACGGCCTGCTCGGCCGCTGCCTGCAGCACGAGATCGACCACTTGAACGGCAAGACGCTCTTCGAGAGCTGCGATCCGGTGACTCGTATCGAGGCCCTGCGCGCCTACGAGGAGGCCAAGGCCGCCGGCGCCCGCCCGGGCGACACCGATATCGAGGTGAAGTAGCGTGCGCGTCGTCTTCATGGGAACGCCCCGCTTCGCAGCGGAAATCTTGGACGAGTTGGCGGAGTTCCACGAGATCGCGGCCGTCTACACGCGTCCCGACGCCGTGCGCGGCCGGGGAAAGGCGCTTGTGCCCTCTCCGGTGAAGGAGGTGGCCGAACGTCGCGGTTTTCCCGTGCGAACGCCGCGCACGCTGCGCGACGCCGCGGTGCTCTCGGAGCTCGCCGCGTTCGCGCCCGATGTCATCTGCGTGGCGGCCTACGGGGCGATTCTCCCCAAGGAGGTGCTCGACCTGCCGCCCTTCGGCTGCCTGAACGTGCACGGGTCCCTGCTTCCGCGCTGGCGCGGGGCGGCCCCCATCGAGCGGGCCATCCTCGCCGGCGACGAGGAGATCGGCGTGTGCATCATGGCCATGGAGGAGGGGCTCGACACCGGCGACTACTGCGTGTGCCGCTCGCTGCCCGCAGGTTCGCGCACAGCCGCCGAGCTCACCGAGGAGCTGGCAGCCCTGGGCGCCAGCGCGCTGCTCACGGCGCTGGCCCAGGCCGAGGGCGGCAACCTGCGCTGGGTGGCCCAGGACGAGGCGCTGGTCACCTACGCCGAGAAGATCGCCAAAGGCGAGCTGAACCTCGATCCTGCCGAGAGCGCCGTTGCGAACGATCGCCGCGTGCGTGCCTCGGGCGCCGCCCATCCCGCCCGGGCCGTCGTCGCCGGCCGGCCGCTGACGGTGCTGGCGGCCCGCGTGGCCGACGATGCTCCTGCCGACCGCCTGGGCTCCGGCGCGGCGGCCCTTATCGCGAACCGACTGCTTCTCGGCTGCGCCGAGGGGGTCTTGGAAGTAACCGAAGTAAAACCGGACGGCAAGCGCGCCATGGACGCGCGCTCGTTTGCCGCCGGCGTCCCCGCGCTGCGGGGCGAGGAAGGAACATGGTCCCGTGCATAACGATCATCGATCCCACAACCAGAGACGATCCTACGACCGAGCGAGCCAGGGCGATCGCAACGCCCAGGGCGGCGCGCGGCAGAACCGCGGGCCGCGCCCCGGCGGCAAGTCCGGCGACTTCCGCAAGGGAGGCAAGCCCGGTGGGTTCCGCAAAGACAGCAAGCCGGGTGGCTACCGCAAGGATGACCGGGGGCCTCGTGACGGGAAGCCGAGCGACTTCCGCAAAGGGGGCAAGCCCGGCGGGTTCCGCAAAGACGGGAAGCCGGGTAGCTTCCGCAAGGATGATCGCGGCCCCCGCGACGGGAAGCCCGGCGGCTACCGCAAGGACGGCAAGCCCGGCGGATTCCGCAAGGACGACCGGGGCCCGCGTGACGAGCAGCGATCCGACGCCGACCGGAAGGACTTCCGTGCCCGCGATGGCAAGCCAACTGGTGGGAGCGCCCCCCGCAAGGATTTCGGCCCGCGCACAGACCGCGGCCCTCGGCGCGATTCCCGCGAGGCGGGCCACCCGCGCGAGGTGTTCATCGACGGCAAGCTCATGGCGGCCCCCGACCAAGACGTCCCGCAGGATCGCGGCCCGCGCTTCGATGGGCCTCGCGACGGCGGCCGCGGAGGCGCGCCGCGCCGCGACCAGGTGCGCCGGCAGAAGGCCCACAAGGCCACGACGGCCCGCGAGCTTGCCCTGGCGGCCATCCACCAGCTGAGGGAGCGCGACGCGTTCGCCCAGGACATCATCGCCAAGACCATCGATATCTCGCCCCTGTCGCGGGAGGATCGGGCCTTCGCCACCCGGCTCGTGCTGGGCGTGGTCAGCACGCGCGGCACCCTGGAGGACATCATCACGGGCTGCATGGACTCGCCCGACGATGCGGCCCCGGCAGTGCGCGACGCGCTGTGCCTGTCGGCCTACGAGATCGTCTTTTTGCAGAAGAGCCCCCATGCCGCCGTCGATCAGGGCGTCGAGCTGGTGAAGTCGGTGGCGCCGCGCGCGGGCGGTCTCGCCAATGCGGTGCTGCGCCGCGTGGTGCGCGCCAAAGAGGCCTTCCCCTTCGGCGACCCGCGCACTGATATCGCCGCCTATGCGCGGCTGCACGGTTTCCCGGTGTGGCTCGCCAAGCGGCTCATCGCAGAGCTCGGGCCCGAGGGCGCCCGCGACTTCATGGTAGCCTCGAACGAGCCGGCTCCGGTCTACATCGCCGTCAACGCGCTGAAGGCCGCCACCGACGAGGAGGTCGTCTCGGTTCTCGCAGCGGCTCACGCTGGGCCTGAAGCCATGGCGCTGGGCGGCTGTGCCGTACCCGGCTGCTACAAAGTGGCGTCGGGCGTGCCCCTGCTCGATGGCCGTGTGCGCCGCATGATAAACCAGGGCTTGCTTCTCGTGTCCGACGCCACCTCCCAGGCAGTGGCGGATCTGGTGGTGGGAGATACGGCACCGGAGTCGTTCTTGGAGATCGGCGCCGGCCGCGCCACGAAGACCATCCTCGACCAGAGCATCGCCTACCGGCGATACGGCAAGCAGATCCCCGAGTACGTCACCGTTGACGTGCACGCCTTCAAGACCAAGCTGCTCCAAGAGCGCGCCGAGCAGTACGGGGCGCACGTGAGCGAGGCCATCATCGGCGACGCCACCGACTTGGACGCCCTGGTGGGCGAGCGCACTTTCGATCGCGTGTTCATCGACTCCCCGTGCACGGGGCTGGGCACGCTCCGGCGTCATGCGGACATCCGCTGGCGCCTGCGCCCCGAAACCATTGCCGAATCGGCCGAGCTGGACGCACGTCTCTTGGAATCGGCGGCATCCCATGTGGCTCCCGGCGGCATTCTGGCCTACGCCACCTGCACCGTCACCCACGAGGAGAACGCCGATGCCGTGGAGGCCTTCCTGGCCACCGAGGCCGGTGCCGCCTTCGAGGTGGTGCCCTGCCGAAACCCCGACCTCGACATCGAGCTGCCGTTCTTCTCCACCGTTTTAGAGCCCGGCGGCCCCGACGCCCACTTCCTCGCCCTTTTGCGTCGCAAAGCCTAAACTCTCGCTTCTCTTTCCCCGATAGAGCGAAATGGGAAATGGAAAATGTGACTACTTGGTCAGTTTTTCCATTTCCCATGGAGTGCTATTTCAAAAAAGCACATTTTCCAATTTTTAGAAAGCGTATATGGTTTGCACGATGATATTGTCGCTTGAGTAGAGAGCTCAGTGTCAGTAAAACACCAGTTCAGAAGCTTGATGCGTCTTGATTGCTTCAAAGACGTTTGTATTGCCGAGTCTCATGTTTGGAAAATGTGATTATTTGGTCACGCGCTCTTGGAAAATATGCTTTCCTGTACCTTCGTTTTTCTTGAAGGCCTTCAGCAGGCCAAAATAGCACAATTTCCAAATCCTGGGCCGCCCTCTTTGCATCGAGCAGAAATTGTCTTCGACAAAAAGATTTCTCCATTTCGTCTTCGCGTCTGGCGATGGCGAGGCTGCGGGAAAAACTATAGGCGCATCGCCGACTTTTTAACCGATTGGAAATATTGACCGCCGAGATGCCAGTAAAATAGCGTGCTACAGTCATTTTCGAGAACCGATAAGGAGGTTGCAGGTCGTGGAGCCGAATATCAAAGAGGTGGCGGGGCGTATTCGCGCTCTGCGGGAGGACATGGATCTCACGTTGCAGGAGATGGCCGAGGCCACGGGCCGGTCGACGGCGGAGTACGCCGCACAAGAGTCCGGCGAGGAGGATCTCTCCTTTACCTTCCTGTACAAGTGCGCCGAGAAGTTCGGCGTCGACGTCGTCGAGCTGCTCACCGGCGAGAACCCGCACCTGACGGGCTACTCGCTCACGCGCGAGGGCGCGGGCCTTTCCATCAAGCGCCGTGCTGGCTTCGAGTACCTGCACAAGGCGCCGCATTTCCGCCACAAGCTGGCCGAGCCCTTCGTGGTCACCGCTCCCTATTTGGAAGAGGAGCAGGACGTGCCCGTGCACCTGTCCCGCCACGAGGGCCAGGAGCTCGACTTCATCATCTCCGGTCAGATGCGATTCGCCTACGAGGACCACGAGGAGATCCTGAGTCCGGGCGATGTCGTCATGTACGACTCCGGTCGCGGCCATGGCATGATCGCCACGGGAGGGGAGCCCTGCGTGTTCCTCGCCATTGTGATGAAGCCCGAGGGGGAGAAGATTATCTAGGCGGCCCGACTCGCGGACGCGCGACCGGCGCTACCGGGCCCGGCCGCGCGTCCGCGCATCCGGCGTCGCCGAACCCAAGGTAATCGTTCGTCCTATCAAGACTTCACCCGAGGATATCATCATGAGAAACATCAACTTGCGCTACGTGGACGAGGCCTACGACGAGAACGGTCTGCTCACGAAGTTCGACATCACCATGCCCGACAACTTCAACTTCGCCTACGACGTCGTGGACGACATCGCGATCAACGATCCCGAGCGCACGGCCATGGTCTGGTGCAACCCGGAAGGGGAGGAGCACACCTTCACCTTCGCCGACATGAAAACGTGGTCGGACAAGACGGCGAACTTCCTGGCGGACTGCGGCATCGGCCGCGGCGACTTCGTCATGGTCATCCTGCGCCGCCACTACCAGTTCTGGTTCACGATGCTGGCCCTGGAGAAACTGGGGGCGGTGGCGGTGCCGGCCACCTTCATGCTGAAGGAGCACGACCTCACCTATCGCCTGAACGGGGCTGACATCAAGGCCATCATCGCCACCTCGGCCGGGGACATCGCCGGCACCATCGACGCGGTGGTGAAGGAGTGCCCCAGCGTGGAGACGCTCATCCTCGTGAACCCCGCCGGCGCCGGGCTCACCCCGCGCGACGAGGACGGGAACTGGGTCGCTCCCGCCGGCGAGCTTGTCGGCGAGGCGCTCTCGGGCCCTGCGGGCATCTGCGCGGCCCCCGTCGCGCGCGAGGGCTGGCGCGACTTCAACAGCGAGGTGCGCGCGGCTTCGGCCGACTTCACCCGCCGCGAGACGGCCGGCGCCGATCCCATGCTCATGTACTTCTCCTCTGGCACCTCGGGCAATCCCAAGATGGTGCTCCACGATTCCGGCTACGCGCTGGCGCACCTCATCACGGCCAAGCACTGGCACAACGTGAATCCCGAGGGGCTGCACTTCACCATCGCCGACACCGGCTGGGGCAAGGCGGTCTGGGGCAAGTTCTTCGGCCAGTGGCTCATGGAGGCCGCCGTGCTCACCTACGACTTCGACCGCTACGATCCGGCCGAGATCCTCTCCCTCGTCGGCCGCTACGGCGTGACGACGCTCTGCTGCCCGCCGACGATGTACCGCCTCATGACCGAGGTGGACGTGGACGCCTTCGACCTGTCCAGCCTGGAGTACTGCACCACGGCCGGCGAGGCGCTGAACCCCGATCTGTTCGACTTCTGGCGCGAGCACACCGGCCTTACCATCTACGAGGGCTTCGGCCAAACGGAAACCCCGCTCACCGTGGGCAATCTGACGAACTCCACGCCGCGCCCGGGCTCCATGGGCAAGCCGGTGCCGATGTACGTCATGAGGATCTTGCGCGACGACGGCACCGAGTGCGACACCGGCGAGACCGGCGAGATCTGCATCTCCATCGACCCGCATCCGGCCGGCATCATGATGGAGTACTACCGCAACGCCGAGAAGACCGCCGAGGCCATGCACGACGGCTGGTACCACACCGGCGACACCGCCTGGCGCGACGAGGAGGGCAACTACTGGTACGTGGGCCGCAACGACGACGTCATCAAGTCGAGCGGCTACCGCATCGGCCCCTTCGAGATCGAGTCGGTGATGCTCGAGCACGACGCCGTGCGCGAGGTGGCCGTCACCGGCGTGCCCGACCCGGTGCGCGGCTTCGCCGTGAAGGCGACGGTGGTGCTCGCCGACGGCTGGCAGGGAAGCGATGACCTCACCGCCGAGCTGCAGAAGTGGGTGAAGCGCCAGACGGCCCCCTACAAGTACCCGCGCATCATCGAGTACGTCGACGAGCTGCCGCGCACCGTCAACGGCAAGATCCGCCGGGCCGCCATCCGCGAGCAGGACAAGACCCATCACGCCTCCCAGAAGACCCCCGAGGGGCTCATCTGATGACGGCAGATCAAGCTGCGAGGCTTCCGTTCCCGTTGGCGCCGGTCACGGTGGTGACGGGGCATTACGGAGTGGGGAAGACCAACTTCGCCCTCAACCTCGCCTTGGACGCCGCCGCAGCCGGGTACCGCGCGACACTCGCCGATATGGACGTCGTGAACCCGTACTTCCGCTCGAACGAGTATCGCGATCTTCTGGAAGAGGCCGGGGTGCGGCTCATCGCGCCCGTGTTCGGCCACGCGGGCACGAGCCTCGACGTCCCGTCGGTCACCGGGGAGCTGGCCGTGGCCGCGGCGGAGGCCTATCGCGACGAGACGGGGCGTACGGTCGTCATCGTGGATGCCGGCGGCGACGATGTGGGCGCCACGGCGCTCGCGCGCTTCGCGCCGGCCCTCGCAGCGGGGCCTTATGCCATGCTCTACGTGGTGAACGCCTTCCGCAACCTCACGCAGGAACCTGCCGATGCGGTGGCGGTGCTGCGCGAGATCGAGGCCAAGAGCCATTTGGCGGCCACGGCCGTGGTGGGCAACTCCCACTTGCAGGGCGAGACTGCTTTGGGACACATCGTCGAAAGTGTCCCGTATACCCAGGCAGTGGCCTCGATGGCGGGCCTTCCCATTGCCTGCATTACCGCCCCCATTCAGGCCATTCAGCGGGAAAACACGGGGCCATGCGCCCTGGACGACATTCCCAATGGCTATGCTGTGAACGTGTACGTCAAGCCTCCCTGGTCCTAAGGGCGGCCCATTCAAGATGAGAGAGAGGCGCGGGCGGCGAGGCCCGCGCGCGAGTAAGCAAGGGAGGTTTCCATGGCGCGAGTCACTATCGACGATTTCTTCTGCAAGGGATGCGGGCTGTGCACCGATGTCTGCCCGGTGGGCATTCTCGAGCTCGACCCGGACGTCATCACGGCCAAGGGCTATCACCCGGCCCATTGCACCGACGAGGACAAGTGCACCGGTTGCGCCACCTGCGCGACCATGTGCCCCGATGTGGCCATCACGGTTGAAAGGTAGTTCAATGGCTGAGAAAGTACTCATGAAGGGCAACGAGGCCATGGCCGAGGCGGCCATGCGCGCCGGTTGCCGCTTCTTCTTCGGTTACCCCATCACGCCCCAGACCGAGGTGGCCGCCTACATGGCGAAGATGATGCCGAAGGTGGGGGGCACCTATCTTCAGGCGGAGTCCGAGGTGGCGGCCATCAACATGGTCTACGGTGCCTCGGCAGCCGGCGCCCGCGTGATGACCTCCTCGTCGTCGCCGGGAATCTCGCTGAAGAGCGAGGGCATCTCGTATATGGCCGGCGCCGATCTGCCCGGCGTCATCGTCAACGTGCAGCGCGGCGGTCCGGGCCTCGGTTCCATCCAGCCCTCCCAGGCCGACTACTGGCAGGCCACCAAGGCCACCGGCCACGGCGACTTCCACATCGTCGTGTACGCGCCCTCCACGGTGCAGGAGATGGCCGACTACGCCTTCAAGGCCTTCGACACGGCTGACAAGTACCGCGTGCCGGTCATGATCATGGCCGACGGCATGCTCGGCCAGATGATGGAGCCGGTGATCCTGCCTGAGGCGCTCGCTCCGGAGGATCTGCCCGAGAAGCCCTGGGCCACCTGCGGCCACGGGCATAAGCGGCCCCACAACGTGGCGAACTCGCTGTACCTGACCGCGTCCGATCTGGAGGACCTCGTCCGCGAGCGCTACGAGCGCTACGTGGTCATCGAGGAGACCGAGCAGGAGGCCGAGAGCTATCTCACCGAGGACGCCGACATCGTGCTCGTGGCCTTCGGCGGCGCGGCCCGCGTGGCCCGCTCGGCGGTGAACGCCGCGCGCGAGCAGGGCATCAAGGCGGGTCTTGTGCGCCCCATCACGCTATGGCCCTTCCCGACCCGCGCCATCGAGGCGCTCGTGCCCACGGCCAAGGCGTTCCTCGACGTGGAGATGAACATGGGCCAGATGGTGGAGGACGTGCGCCTGGCGGTGGCCGGGCGCGTGCCGGTGGAGTTCTTCGGCCGTACCGGCGGCGTCATCCCGACGCCCGACGAGGTGCTGGCGGCCATTGTCGCTTTGAACGAGAAGGTAGGTGAGTAGCATGGCCGAGACGACTGAGAAGGAAATGAAGGTGGTCTTCGAGCGACCCCACTCCCTGTTGCCCGTGGTCACGAACTTCTGCCCCGGCTGCCCCCACGGCATCGTGGAGCGTCTGGTGTGCGAGGTCATGGACGAGCTGGACATCGAGGGCGAGACGATCGGCGTGGCGCCCGTGGGCTGCTCGGTCATCTCCTACGACTTCTTCGGCTGCGACATGATCGAGGCCGCCCACGGCCGGGCGCCCGCGGTGGCCACGGCGGTGAAGCGCGCGCATCCCGACAAGGTGGTCTTCGCCTACCAGGGCGACGGTGACTTGGCCTCCATCGGCATGGCCGAGACGGTCCATGCGGCCACTCGCGGCGAGAACATCACCATCATCTTCATCAACAACGCCATCTACGGCATGACCGGCGGCCAGATGGCCCCCACCTCGCTGCCGAACCAGGTGACCCAGACGAGCCCCTACGGGCGCGACGTGTCCACGGCCGGCAACCCCATTCGCGTGAGCGAGCTTCTGAACGCGCTGGACGGCCCGGCCTACATCGAGCGCGTCTGCGTCGATACGCCGAAGAACGTGCGCAAGGCTAAAAAGGCCATCAAGAAGGCCTTCCAGAACCAGATCGACGGTGTGGGCTACTCGTTCATCGAGGTGGTTTCCACCTGCCCCACCAACTGGGGCATGACGCCGCAGGACGCCTTCGAGTGGATGCGCGTGAACATGCTGCCGTACTATCCGCTCGGAGTGGTGCGCGATGTGACCGCCGACGGCTTCGCCAACGCCGCCGAGGCGGCAAGCGCCCGCAATGCGGCCTGCCCCATCGCCCATCCCGAGGCCGTGTCAGAAGGAGGCAACTAATGGGCAAGGATCTCACCTGCGTCGTCGCCGGCTTCGGCGGCCAAGGGTCGCTGTTCGCCGGCAAGGTCATCGCTACGACCGGCCTCATCGAGGACCGCGAGGTGTCGTGGATGCCCTCTTACGGCCCCGAAATGCGCGGCGGCACCGCCAACTGCTCGGTGACGCTGTCCGATAAGCCCATCGGCAGCCCGCTGATCACGCGCCCGAGCGCGCTCATCGCTCTGAACCAGCCCTCCTTCGACAAGTTCATCGACAACGTGGAAGAGGGCGGCATCGTGGTGGTGGACACGGCCATGGTGCCGAGTCTCACCGAGCCCGAGGGCGTGACGGTCATCGGCATCCCCGCGACCAAGATGTGCGAGGAGGCCGGTCTCAAAGGCCTCGGCAACATCGTGCTCATCGGCAAGCTCTGGGCCGAGACCGGCTTTTGCTCCGAGGAGGCGCTCGACGGCGCCATCGCGAAGGTGGCCGGCAAGAAGCCCGAGAAACTCGAGCAGAACCGCCAAGCCATCAAGCTCGGCATCAACGCGTAGCCTAACGATTGCGGCTATGTAGGCGGGGAGCAGGACGGGCTTCCCCGCGCGCAGGTTGCGCAGCGAACGGAACAGCCCAGTGGGCTGTTCCGCCGAGCGAGCCATTGCTTGAGCACGGGGGAGTCCGTCCTGCTCTCCGCCGGACAAAACGGATGACACAGAAGGACGAACATGGAAGAAGAGAACCTGAAAGATTTGGGCGAGCGCCTGCAGGGCCTGCGCGAGGCCTGCGACGTGTCGCGCCACACCATGGCCGAGGAACTCGGCGTCGATATCGACACCTACCGCGGCTGGGAGGAGACCGGCGAGGACATCCCCATCTCGGCCATCTACCACATGGCCCGCAAGTTCAACGTCGACCTCACCGAGATCCTCACGGGCACCGCGCCGAAGCTGGATACCTACCACTTGGTGCGTCGCGGCGAGACCGAGGAGGTCGAGCGTTTCCCCGGGTATCACTACGAGGACATGGCCAGCCGCTACGCCCGCAAGATCATGCAGCCGCTGCTGGTCATCTTGGATCCGTGCGACGAGCCGGCCGAGCTGGTGTGCCACGACGGTCAGGAGTTCAACTACGTGCTGGAAGGGTCGCTCATTCTCACCTTCGGGGATCGCGACATCCAGCTGAACGCCGGCGACAGCATCTATTTCAACCCCACCTACCCCCACGGCCAGCGCTGCAACGGCGACGTCCCCTGCAAGTTCATCACCATCATCGCCGAATAGTACCATCTCATTTTTGGAGGAGTAGCGAAGCGACCCGGGGTGTTCCAACCGAGCGAGTTCCGCAGCGACTGGAAATGCCCAGTGGGCATTTCCATAAAGCGAGGACTGTTTGAGCGAATTGGAATACCGCGATTCCGCTTCGCGGACAAAGCGGAATCGCAGACAAAGCGAAAATAGGAGAGCAGAGAGAAGCACCACTATGGATCATGTTCTGAAGAAGTACTGCCCGAGAATTGAATTCGATTCCTACGAGGACTTCGCCGAGAACTTCACCATCGAGGTTCCCGAGGCCTTCAACTTCGGTTTCGACGTCGTCGACGAGTGGGCTGCCGTGGAGCCCGACAAGCGGGCGCTTCTGTGGACCAACGACGCCGGCGAGGAGCGCGCTTTCACGTTCACCGACATCAAGCACCTCTCGAACCAGGCGGCCAACGCCTTCAAAGAGCTCGGCATCGGCAAGGGCGACGTGGTCATGTGCATCCTACGCCGCCGCTGGGAGTACTGGGTGTGCGCCGTGGCCCTCTGCAAGCTGGGCGCCACCATCATCCCCGCGTCGCTGCAGCTCACGCGAAAGGACGTGGTCTACCGCGCCAACAGCGCCGACGTGAAGGCCATCGTGGCGGTGAACGACGAGTACGTCTGCACGCAGGTGGAAGAGGCCATGTCCGATTGCCCCACGGTGCGCGAGAAGTTCATCGTGGACGGCTCCCGCGAGGGCTGGGTCGATTTCGACGAGCTCATCGCAGGCTACCCCGACACCTTCGAGCGCCCCACGGGAGATGTGGGCGTCACCTCCAAGGACATCATGCTGATGTACTTCACGAGTGGCACGACGGGCAACCCCAAGGCCGTGGAGCACAACTTCGCCCATCCTCTCGGCCACATCATCACGGCGAAGTACTGGCAGCAGGTGCAGGAGAACAAGCTGCACATGTCGGTGACCGACTCCGGCTGGGCCAAGTTCGGCTGGGGCAAGATCTACGGCCAGTGGATCGCCGGTGCCACCATCTTCGCCTACGACATGGACAAGTTCGTGCCCACCAAGCTTCTGCAGAAGATTCAGGACTACAAGCTCACCACCTTCTGCGCGCCGCCCACCATGTACCGCTTTATGCTGCAGGAGGACGTGGCCGCCTACGACTTGTCCAGCGTGGAGAACTTCGCCACGGCGGGTGAGCCGCTGAACGCGGAGGTGACCATCCAGTGGGAGCGCCTCACCGGCAAGAAGATCCGCGAGGGCTTCGGCCAGACCGAGGGCCCGGTGCTTCTGGCCACCTTCCCGTGGATCGAGCCGAGGCCCGGTTCCATGGGCAAGCCGTCGCCCCTGCTCAACGTGAAGCTGCTCGACGACGACGGCCGCGAGGTCGATGACGGCGAGGAGGGCGCCATCTGCGTGACGGGCCTGAAAGAGGCCTATCCTCCGGGACTGTTCGTGGGCTACTACGGCAACCCGGAGCGCACGGAGGAGGCCGTGGGAGGGGAGTATTACAACCTCCACGACATGGCCTGGCGCGACTCCGACGGCTACTGCTACTTCGTGGGCCGCAACGACGACGTTATCAAGTGCTCCGGCTACCGCATCGGCCCCTTCGAGGTGGAAAGCGCGCTGGTGGAGCACCCGGCCGTGGTGGAGTGCGCCGTCACGGCGGCGCCGGACCCCATCCGCGGCAAAGTGGTGAAGGCCACCATCGTGCTCGCGAAGGGCTACGAGGGCACCGACGCGCTCACCCGCGAGCTGCAGGATCATGTGAAGAAGACCACGGCTCCCTACAAGTACCCGCGCATCATCGAGTACGTGGACGAGCTGCCCAAGACCATCGGCGGCAAGATCAAGCGCAAGCTCATCCGCCAGACCGACGGCATCCAGGAATAGCAGAAATTCAAGCGAGTGACGCCTCTCGGAGAGAATCCGTAGGGGGCGACCGAGGTCGCCCCTCGCTTCCTTCCGCGACCACTGCAGGGAGGGGGCACTCGCGCTAGCATGGTTCAAATCCGTAGAGGGACGGCCGAGGTCGTCCCTCTACTCTTGTTCAGGGCGCCATTGGCAAAAATTTCACGGTGATCGGCATTGTCAATTGCAGTCAAGTTCAGGTATCATGCACAGCGAAGCGAAACCCCAAGGGGCGATGGCGTCGCGCTTCGAATGGCGCCGCCCTTGCCCCTCGAGGTTCAGAGGTCAGCTGGGGAGGGCAGATCGCTCGCTTCGAAGGAAGGGGATGCCATAAGGGCATCTCGAGGATCCCCAACTGGAAGGAAGAGGCATGACAGAAGAAGAGAAAAAGGTGGACGGGCAGACTGCCGAGCCTGCCGCCCAGAAGAAAAAGAAGAAGTGGCCCATCGTCGTGGGCGTCGTCGTCGCTGTGCTCGTCGTGGCCGGCGCCGGCTTCTGGGTATGGCACGAGCAGCCGAGCTTCTGCAACGCCATCTGCCACACCCCGATGGACGCCTACCTGCCCACCTATGAGGCCGAGCCCGGCCAGGCCGCCACTGACGTGTGGGGCAACGAGGTCGCCAACGCCTCCGGCATGATGGCTGCTGTGCATCGCGCCGAGAACGGCACCACCTGCCTCGGTTGCCATGTGCCCACCCTGTCCGAGCAGATCGGCGAGGGCATGAGCTGGGTCACCGGCAGCTATGAGGTTCTGAACACCCAGACCGGCCAGCAGGTCGTGCCCGAGAAGTCGCTGGAGGATCTCGTGGCCGCCCGTGGCATCGAGCCCGATCAGTTCTGCCTGAACGAGTCCTGCCACAACATGACGCGCGACGACCTGATCCAGGCCACCTCCGATCTGGAGCGCAACCCGCACGTGCCCCAGCACGGCGAGAACCAGTGCAGCGACTGCCACAAGGCGCATCGCGCTTCCGTGAACGCCTGCTCGCAGTGCCACAACGACGCCCCCATCCCCGAGGGCTGGATCTCCGCTGCGGACAACACCGCGCTGGAGAAGGAGCTGGACAGCCTGAACAAGGCCGCCTAAGCCAAAGCACGAATCAGTGCGCACCGGAAGGCCGCCCGATCGGGCGGCCTTCTTTTTATGTCGCGAGCGCAATAGCGAAGTTACGATTACCCAACTCCTTAAGGTTAGCCGTCGCAGCGCGAGGCGACGAGTCTCACTATAGACAACGACGATACGGCGCCCGCGCGAGCGAGGCCGTGGTGAAAGGAGTTGGAACCCATGGAACTTGAGAAGTCCCAGACATGGAAGAACTTGGAGAGCTCGCTCTCGCAGGAGGCCGTGGCCTACTGCGAGTACACGTTCTACGGCCAGCAGGCCGCCAAGGACGGCTACAAGCAGATCTCCGACATCTTCAACGAGACCGCCGGCAACGAGCTGCATCACGCGAAGCTGCACTACAAGAAGATGCACGGCGGCAAGGTGCCGGGCACGCTCGACAACCTGAAGGCCGCTGCCGCCAGCGAGGATGAGGAAGTCGAGATTTACACCGGCTATGCCAAGACCGCTCGCGAGGAGGGCTTCGCCGATCTGGCCGATTTCTTCGAGGGCCTGGCCGCCATCGAGAAGAGCCATGAGAACCGCTATCAGCTGCTCATCGAGCGCATCGAGAACGACGAGGTGTTCCGCCGCAAAGAAGTGAAGGTGTGGTACTGCACCGTCTGCGGCCACATCGAGATCGGCACCGAGCCCCCCGAGAAGTGCCCCGTCTGCGAGCACCCGCAGGGCTACTTCGAGATCAAGGCCGAGAACTTCTAGGTTCCGTTCGCCCTGACGGGACGAACGGCACTGCCGATGCTGCGGCTCCGACAGGTGCCTGCCCTTCGCATTCAGCGCTTTCCCTCACGGCCCGAAGGCCGCTCGGCCGCGCTTCAAGCGAATTGCAGGCACCTGTCGGACCCTCGCTGACTTCCTTGGGCGTACCTCCGACCATCCCATTTTCGCCTTTTTAGAAAAAATTCAATACAAGGCTTGCAAGTCATCTTTCTGCGGTGTATGGTGCAACCGTCCTTTAAATGCGGTACAGAGAGGCCGACAAGGTAATCCCAATCAGCGCAGCGCCCGGTAAGCGGGAAGCAAGCGCAACGACGCAGGAAGCCTAGTCGCCCGACGGGCTTTTTCTTTTGCCCGCTAGGCGGCACGAAGCTCGCGGAAAACTCGGACGCGGGCTTTTCGGACTCGTCTGTACGCACTGACCTTACGAAGGGAGTGTGTATGAACGACGAGAGCATGGTCAAGTCGGTCTGCATGGATGCAGACGACATCGAGCGAGCGGTGACGCGCATGGCGCACCAGATCCTCGAGGCCAACAAGGGCGCGGACAACATCGCGCTCGTGGGCATCGTCACGCGAGGCGATCTTCTCGCGAAGATGCTCGTTCACAAGATCGAGGAGATCGAAGGGGTGAAAGTTCCCCTAGGCAAGCTGGACATCAGCTTCTATCGCGACGACTTCGCGACCCATATGTCTCCCGAAGTCCATTCCACCGATATCCCGTTTTCCATCGACGGCATGACCATCGTGCTCGTCGATGATGTGCTGTACACGGGCCGCACCATCCGCGCGGCGCTCGACGCGCTCATGGACATCGGTCGCCCCGCCGCCGTGGAGCTGGCGGTCCTCGTCGACCGCGGCCACCGCGAGCTGCCCATCCGCGCCGACTTCGTGGGCAAGAACGTGCCCTCGTCCTCCAGCGAGAACGTGCGCCTGTTCTTGGAGGAAGTCGACGGCATCTCGGCCGTGGAGATTCTGGACATCGAGCCGGGCAAGCGCGCAGGCGCCGCGGCCCTGACGAAAAAGGAAGGTGAGTAGGTCCATGGCCTTCGATCACAAGCACCTCATCGACATCACGGAGTACTCCGCCGATGACATCATGACCATCCTGGAGACGGCCAAGACGTTCAAACAGGTCAACGAGCGCCGCATCAAGAAGGTGCCGACGCTGAAGGGCTTCACCGTCGTGAACATGTTCAACGAGCCCTCCACCCGCACCCGCTCCTCCTTCGAGATCGCCGAGAAGCGCCTGTCGGCCGATTCGCTGAACTTCGGCGGCTCCTCTACGGCCACGGTGAAGGGCGAGAGCCTCGTGGACACCGTGAAGACGCTGTGCTCCTACAAGATCGACTGCATCGTGGTGCGCGACCGCTGGGCCGGCGTGCCCCGCAAGATCGCCGATGTGTCCGGCGTGTCGGTCATCGACGCCGGCGACGGCAAGCACCAGCATCCCACCCAGGCGCTGCTCGATCTGTACTCCATCTGGGAGGAGAAGGGCTCCTTCGACAACCTGCACGTGGGCGTCGTGGGCGACATCTCCCACTCCCGCGTGTGCGGCTCGCTCATCCCGGCGCTCAAGATCATGGGCTGCGAGGTGACGGTCATCGCGCCGCCGACGCTGCTGCCCGCGCGCCCCGACATCCTCGGCGCCGACCACGTGACGAGCAACCTCGACGAGGCGCTGCCGGAGCTGGACGTGGTGTACATGCTGCGCATCCAGCGCGAGCGCTTCGAGGGCGCGCCGTACCCGAACCTGCGCGAGTACAACCTGCTCTACGGACTCACCGAGGAGCGCGACAAGCTTCTGAAGCCCGATGCCTGCGTGTGCCACCCGGGCCCCATCAACCGCGGCGTGGAACTGGACAGCTTCATGGCCGACCACCCCAAGCGCTCCATCATCCTCGACCAAGTTTACGCCGGCGTCCTCGTGCGCATGGCCGCCCTGTACCTGCTCCTAGGAGGTAGCAACGATGGCATTGATGCTTAAGAACGCTCGTCTGATCGACCCCCAGATCGGCCTGGACGAAGTGGCCGACATCCTCATCCGCGACGGCAAGATCGTGGAGGTGGGACACGACCTCGCCATGGAGAAGGGCGTCGAGCGCGATCTTGCCGGCAAGATCGTCACTCCCGGCCTCGTGGACATGCACGTGCACTTCCGCGATCCGGGCCAGGAGCAGAAGGAGGACATCGCCTCCGGCTCCCGCGCGGCGGCCCATGGCGGATTCACCGCGGTGTGCATCATGCCGAACACGAGCCCGGTGGTCGACGACGCCGTGGCCGTGGAATACGTGAAGGCCCGCGCCGCGGCCGTGGGGAAGTGCCGCGTCGTGGTGGCCGGCGCCTGCTCCAAGGATCTGAAGGGCGAGGTGCTCTCCGACATGGGCGACATGTACGCCCACGGCGCGCCGGTGTTCACCGACGACGGCCACGGCATCCAGGACGCCGGCATGATGCGCCGCGTCATGGACTACGCCAACCAGTTCGACACCGTCGTCATGGCCCATTGCCAGGACGACTCACTCGTGGCCGACGGCCAGGTGAACGAGGGCGTGGCCTCCACGCGCCTCGGCATGGTGGGCTGGCCGGCCGAGGGCGAGGAGCTCGAGGTCGCCCGCGACATCGCGCTCTGCCGCTTGACGGGCTGCCCCCTGCACATCCAGCACATCACCACCAAGCGCGGCCTCGACATGGTGGCTGCCGCCAAGGCCGAGGGGCTGCCGGTGACCTGCGAGGTGACGCCGCACCATATGTTCCTCACCGAGGACGCCATCACCGCCGAGTACCAGACCTCGCTCAAGGTGAACCCGCCGCTGCGCACCGCCGAGGACGCCGCCGCGCTCATCGAGGGCTTGAAGAACGGCGTCATCGATGCCATCGTCACCGACCACGCGCCCCACACCGACTGGGAGAAGGATCGCGAGTTCGAGCTGGCGCCCTTCGGCATGACCGGGCTCGAGACCTCGCTCTCCCTCGTGCTCACGCACCTCGTGCGCGCCGGCGTCATCGACTACGGCCGCATGGTTGAGGCCATGGCCGTGGCTCCGCGCGAGATTCTGCGCCAGGAGCCGGTGAAGATCGAGGCCGGCAGCGTGGCCGATCTCACGGTCATCGACCCCGAGGCTGCCTGGACGGTGGAAGTAGGCGACTTCTGCTCCAAGGCCAACAACTCCGGCTTCATCGGAGCCGAGCTTGTCGGCCGCGCCACCGACGTTTACGTTGGCGGCTACGCCACCATGGAGGACGGTAAGATCGTCGAGTAGACAACTGCCGCCAAATAGCGTTTCACCCGGAAGGAGCCGTCCGCGGACGGCCCCTTCTCGTTTTACCGCTTCAAAGGGCGTTTTACAGGAGAACGTCGGCTGGGCAACAGGTGTGGGGAGAGGCTGGGGGAGGAAAGAGCTTCGCACCTAGAATGAGTTAGCGCCATTTGTGAATGTTTTCAGAAGTGCTTGCTTAAAAGTAAGCCAATGATAACATTCGGCGCTGTGAGTTTGCTTAAGCTAACTTGGATGCTCAGCTTTCAGAAAGGATTTGCCCATGGCCCCGATTTCTCGCCGCACCTTCGCGGCCTTCCTCGCCGCTGCCGCCTTGACGCCCGTGCTCGGCGGCTGCTCCTCCACCTCTGCCGGCTCCTCTGCGGAAGGGGAGGGTGCCGCGACGACCGATGCCAGCGCAAGCGCTGCCACGCGCACGGTGGATACCGACAAGGGGCCGGTGGAGATTCCGACCAACCTCCAGACCATCGTGAGCGACTACTACCTCGGCGAGTTTCTGGCCGTGGACGTGAAGCCCGTCGTCGCGAGCCCCTACGCTCTGAACAACCCGTTCCTCGCGGGGCTGTGCGACGGCATCGAGGCGCTGAACACCACCTCGGCCGAGACCTCGCTCGAGATGATCGCCGAGAAGCAGCCGGACCTCATCGTCACCATCACCGAGGCCGACTACGACAAGTACGCCAAGATCGCGCCGACGGTCTACATCGCCGACGGCACGCGCTCCGACGAGGACCTGTTCCGCTACATCGCCGACCTGGTGGGTAAGCAGGACGCCGCCGAGGCCTACATCGCCGAGTTCAACGACAAGGTGGCCACGGTGAAGGACGAGATCGTCGGCATCGTGGGCGACCGCACCGTGTCCATCCTGGAGGTGTGGCCCCAGGAGATCTACACCATGGGCAGCCACTTCGCCCGCGGCGGCTCCATCCTCTACGACATGTGGGGGCTGAAGGCGCCCGAGGCCATCCAGGGCCCCATGGTGGAGGGCGATGAGGCCTACAAGGTGATCTCCGTGGAGGCGCTGCCCGACTACGCCGGCGACTTCATCTGCTACGGCGTGCTGGACGGCGCCGACTCGGCCTATGTGGACGACTCGCAGCTGTGGAAGAACTTGCCCGCCGTCCAGACTGGGCGCCTCATGCCCTACGAGCAGGTGGCCTTCATGCACCGCGACCCCATCACGCTCACCAACCAGCTTCAGGCCTTCACCGACTTCTTCCGCGCCCACGCGGATACGGCGGCCTAGCGGGGGCCGTTCGTGTCGCGCCTCGGAACATCGGTCTTCCTCGCCGTCGGCGTGATCGCGGTCGCGCTGGCGGCGGGGCTCTCGCTGTTCTTCGGCAGCACCCCCATCCCGCCCGACCAGGTGCTGGGCGCGCTCTTCTCGCCGGATTTGGCGAACCAGGAGCACGTGGCCATCTTGGAGCTGCGCGGCCCCCGCACCGCAGGCTGCATTTTGGTGGGTGCGGCTTTCGCCGTGGCCGGCGCCATCATGCAGGGCGTCACCCGCAACCCCTTGGCCGACTCGGGGCTTCTCGGCATCAACGCCGGGGCCGCCTTCGCGCTGGCGCTGTGCCTGGCGCTTCTGCCGGGCATGAGCTTCGCCGGGGTGGTGGGCTGCTCCTTTGTGGGCGCCGCCCTCGCCTTGGCCGTGGTCTTCGGGGCCGTGAGCTTCCGTCGGCGCAACGTGGACCCGGTCCTGCTGGTGCTCGCCGGCTGCGCGGTGGGGCTCTTCCTCACGGCGCTCGCCCAGGGCGTGGCCATCTTCTTCAACATCGGCTACTCGCTCACCTTCTGGACCGCCGGCGGGGTGGCCGGCATCCGCGCCGACACGCTGGCCATGACCGCCCCGTTCATCGTGGCGGCGCTGGCGGCCTCCTGGGTGCTGGCGCGGCGCGTGACCATTCTGTCCCTGGGCGACGAGGCCGCCTCGGGGCTCGGCGTGAACGCGGGGGCCTCCCGCGCGCTGTGCCTGCTCGTGGTGCTCGTGCTGGCGGGCGCGGCCGTGGCGCTCGCGGGGCCGGTGGCCTTCGTGGGCCTCATGGTGCCGCACCTGGTGCGTCGCTTCGTGGGGTCGGACTACCGGGCCGTCATCCCCGCCTCCATGGTGGGCGGGGCGCTGTTCATGCTTTTGGCCGACGTGCTCGCCCGCACGCTCATCGCCCCCAGCGAGGTGCCCATCGGCATCATCTTCGCCATCGTCGGCGTGCCGTTCTTCATCTGGTGCGCGCGGAGGGAGGCGACCGGCCTTGACTGAGCGAAAGAGGCGGCTGCGCACCGGCGCCACCCTGGCGATCCTCGCCGTGCTGGCGCTTGTGGCCTTGTGGTGCGACATCAACGCCGGCTACCGCAGCATCTCGCTCGAGGAGCTGGGGCAGATTCTTTCCGGCACGGCGAGTCAGAGCCTCACCTATACCCTGGTGGACCTGCGCCTGCCCCGGGTGCTCACCTCGCTTCTGGTGGGCGTGGGGCTGTCCCTTTCCGGGTGTCTTCTGCAGGGCGTCTCCCGCAACGACATGGCCGACCCGGGCGTGCTCGGCATCAACGCCGGCGCCGGGCTGCTCGTGGCCGCCTTCATCGTCTTCGTGCCCGCGGGGATCTTCCCCTCGGCGGTGGCCCTGCCGCTGCTCGCCTTCGCGGGATCGGCGGCCGTGGCCTTCCTCGGCTGGCGGCTGTCGGTGGTGCGCGGCGCTTCCAGCCCGCGCCGGCTGCTGCTCATCGGCGTCGCTCTGGCCACGGGGCTCTCCAGCGCCACGTCGCTGCTCATGCTGCGCATGTCCGACGGCGACTACGCCTTCGTGCAGAACTGGCTCGCCGGCAGCATCTGGGGCGCCAGCTGGGAGAACGTGGCACTGCTCGCCGTGGGGCTAGCGGTGCTCACGGCCGGCGCCTTCTACGCCTCCCGCACGCTGAACGTGCTGGGGCTCGGGCCGGCGGCCGCTACGGGCCTCGGCGTGAACGTGCCGCGGGCCACGGCCGCCCTCACCGCTGTGGCCGTGGGGGCCTCCGGGCTCGCCTGCGCCGTGGGCGGCGGCCTCACCTTCGTGGGACTCGTGTGCCCGCACATGGCGCGGCGCCTCGTGGGGCCGAACTTCCGGGCGCTCGTGCCGGCGTGCGTGCTCGTGGGCGCCGTGCTCATGCTTCTGGCCGACATCATCTCGCGCACGCTGCTCGCCCCCAACGAGATTCCCGTCGGAATCGTGGCGGCGGTCATTGGCGCGCCCTATTTCCTGTACCTTTTGGCTAAATCCTAGAAGAAGGTGACGCTTGTGAAGAAGGCGAACGCAGCGGATTTCCGCGATTCCCCCTGCGGGGGTGCTTCCGATCCCGCCCCTGCCCAATCTGCCGACGCCCCCTTGTTTTGCGAAACCTGCGACTGCACATGCGATCGCTTCGCCGACGCGGCCCTGCGCGGCGAGGCCGTGTCGGTGGGCTACGGCGACCGCGTCATCATCGAGCCCATGGACGTGGCCGTGCCCGCTGGCAAGATCACCTCCATCATCGGGCCGAACGGCTGCGGCAAGTCGACGCTTCTGAAGGCGCTCTCGCGCACCATGCCCCTGCGCGGCGGCGCGGTGTATTTGAACGGGGCGGCCATCGCCGCCATGCCCACGGCCGAGGTGGCCCGCCAGATGGCGCTTCTGCCCCAGTCGCCCCAGGCGCCGGCGGGGCTCACCGTGGGCGAGCTGGTGGCCCTCGGTCGCTACCCGCACCAGAAGGGCTTCGGGCGCCTCGCCGACGACGATAAGCGCATCATCGACTGGGCCCTTTCCATCACGCACCTGGGCGGCCTGGCCGACCGCGCCGTCGACGCCCTTTCCGGCGGCCAGCGCCAGCGGGCCTGGATCGCCATGGCGCTCGCCCAGGACACGGGCCTCATTCTTCTGGACGAGCCCACCACCTATCTGGACATGGCCCACCAGCTTGAGGTGCTGGAACTGCTGCAAACGCTCAACCGCGACGAGGGGAAGACCATCGCGCTCGTCATCCATGAGCTGAACCTTGCCGCCCGCTTCTCCGATTGGATGATCGCCCTGAAATCCGGCGCCATCCGCGGCGCGGGCACCCCCGACGAGGTGATGACCCCGGCCCTTCTACGCGAGGTCTTCGGCCTGGACGCCCTCATCGAGCCCGACCCTTGGACCGCCCGCCCCAGCCTCGTAAGCTACCGCCTGGCCGGGGAGGAGTAAACTGTTGAATGCTCTGGAGCCTTCAGGTGAACCTTCTGGCTATCTCTTCATGGATGCGCTCTAGGCGAACGCGAGAATCTTCTTTTCCTCGGCGCACTGCACCAGGTAGAGGTTTATCAGATTCTGGTAGGGGATGCCCGTGCGGGCTGCCTCTTCCTTGAAGTAGTCGATGGCCTCCACGTCGATGCGCATGGTGACGGGACGGCGCAGCCTCTTCGCGTAGGGATTGGGCTTGGAATCGGTGAAATCGTACTCAGCTCTCATGGCAATACCTCCAGTAAGCTCTTTCCTCTTTGCAGCTTACTGCCCGTCTTCGTTCTGTTCGCTTGAATTCAATGCAGCGCATACGAGGTCGTCGTAGAGCCCCTCATCCTCGGGGGCGTCCATCCAGGCCGGAAGGACGGTGATGCCCGTAGTGGAATCAGGGCGCAGCGTCTGCCGCCCGTTCAGGGTCTGTCGCTTCAGCTCTTCGCTTGTGCAGAACTTGGTCTCGGCGTCTTTCGTTGCGGTTGGCATGGTGCACCTCCTTGGTGTGCCCTCAATGTTACCGCAAAAGGGTATTCATCTGAAACAGCGGCAGCGGGCGATGCTTTGCTGTCGGCATTGGCTCGTCGCATATTCCGTCTGCGAAAAAATCCTGGTGGCGTTGCCAACCTGTGCTAAACTTGCCGACATGCTGTTAACGAAGCGCACATACACTTGCCTGGGGGGTCTCACCGCTAAATCGGCGTGAGCCCTCGCGCGCTAGCGCAGCATTCCCGCGGGACGCGTTCCCGCAGCAATCAACTGAAGACAACCGAATAGAAAGCTTCAAGGCCCAAGGGCTCTTGGGTTCCTTTGCGCTTTGGAGCGGAAGGGACGGCTTATGACCGACGCGCTTGATGAAGAGGCAACGCAGGGAGAGCAAGCGGCAAAGTGGTGGAAATGGGCCGCAGTGACAATCTGTTCGCTGTTGTTAGTGTCAACGTTGGTTCTGGGGATTCTCGTTGTGTTTCTCGCGGGAAGTTACTGGCTCTCCGCAGTACACGATTGGCGGGTGCATTTGGGCACGGTCTTGCTGGTGCTGGTTGGCATCGCCGTCATCGCGTTCGGAGCGTTCGTGATGAGGGGAGTGTGTAGCGACGGAGAGCGCGACGAGGGATCTTATCGAAAAAACGCTTTGGAGGTTGCGCGATTGCTAGCGGTGACGCTAACCGCGACAAGCCTGTTTTCCAGCCTGCTTCTCTTATTCTTTAATTAAGACAATAGATCAGGAAAGGAAGGTAATTATGTTCTGTCCTAAGTGTGGGAGTGAGATCGCGGAGGGGTCGGCCTTCTGCGGGAAGTGTGGGGCGCCGGTGAATGCTCAGGCGGCTGGCGCGGCCCCGGCGGGGAGCGCGCAGGGCGCGGCTTCCGGCGGCGCGGGGGCCGGGGCGCCGGTGCCCAAGAGGAGCGGCGCCAAGATCGGCGCCATCGCGGCCGTTGTCGTTGTCGCGGTGGTGCTCGTCGCCGGGTTTGCGACGAACTGGTTCGGAGTCGCAGGCGTGCAGCCCAAGGAGGCGGTGGAGATTCCCGCCGCAAGCCAGGGCGCGGACGGCCAGCAGGACGCGAACGCTGCTGACGGCCAGGGTGACGGCGTCGGCGAGAGCGCGGACGGCGCCCAGGGAGACTCCCAGGATGCGGGCGGTGCCGCGGTGAAGTCGGCCGTGGAGGCCTACACGTGGGACGAGCTGTCCCAGATCTCGGCCGAGATCGGCGGGGCCGGCGACGAGGCGGCGGCCATCGAGGTGGCGAAGAGGTACAACCTGTGCACGCCCGAGGGGAAGCTCGACGGCACCCAGGTGAAGTCAGTGACGCTGGCCGACGGCACCCAGACCACGGTGCAGATCGTCGGCTTCGCCCACGACGACAAGACCTCCGGCGGCAAGGCCGGCATCACGTTCATCTTCGGGGACTGCGTGGGGCAGGAACCAATGAACGAGGAGGGGACTAATGAGGGCGGCTGGGAGGCTTCTCCGATGCGCACCTATTTAAATGGAACGTGGCGCGCTCAGCTGCCCGAGGACCTCGACGCTGTCATCGTACCGGTCGACAAGCTCACCAACAACGAAGGCGAGACTAAAAGTGCCGCCTCCGTGACTTCGACATCCGATTCTCTTTGGCTGCCCTCCGTCGTTGAGCTTGTGGGGCCGATAGGTGACGTGTATTTCGGTGAAGAAGATCGCTATAGACCTGTTGGAGACATTCTTAACGCCGAGGGATCGGTTTACAAACTCTATCGCGATGCGGGCGTGGACACCTCTGGAGATAATGCCATTCTCGTAAAAAGCGGTGAAGGGGTATCGAGCTACGACGGTCCATCAGCTCCATGGTGGGAGCGCTCTGCGTACTCGCCTTTCTATAGGAAGAATTTCGCGGTCGACACTCTCGGTAATGCTCTCTATGCCACCGAGTCCGATGGAACCTGCTGCTTTGCTCCTGGTTTTTGCATCTAATCATTCGAAGGGACTCACATGGGATTTCTGGACAACGTGACCTCGGCGGTGAACCGGGGGACGGCGGCCGCGGGGCGCGGCGCCGACAAGATCAAGCTGAGCGCCCGCATCGGCGAGCTGAACAAGCAGCGCCAGGCCCTGGCCGCCCAGCTGGGGGCGAGCCTGTACGAGGCGACGCGGAACGACGCGGCGCTCGTGTCTGGCCGCGAGGCGCTCTACGAGGGGATCGCCCGCGTGGACGCCGAGCGCGAGGAGTGCCAGCGCCAGATCGCGGCCATCGACGAGCAGGCGGCGGCCGCGGCGACGGCGGCCGCTGGGTTCACCTGCGCGGTGTGCGGGGCCCGCATGACCGGCGCCGACCTGTTCTGCTCGGGCTGCGGCGCACCGGCCGACAGGGCCCGGGCCCAGGCGGCCCCGGCGCCGTCCGCTCCCTCCGGCCCCGCGTGCGCCTCCTGCGGCGCGCCGCTCGGGGAGGGGGACATGTTCTGCATGGCCTGCGGGGCGAAGGTGGCGTCCGCCGTCTCTGCCGATGCGGGCGTCGGCGAGGCCGAGCTGATCGAAAACGCCGGAATCGGCGAGTCCGAGCTGGTCGAGGCCGGCAGCGGTGACGGCAACGCGGCCGTGGCGCCCGGCGGCGAGGGCGCCCCGAGGGGAGGGGAGTAGCCATGTTCTGCCCCAAGTGCGGCAACCGACTGCCCGACGGCAGCGCCTTCTGCGGCAAGTGCGGAACCCGGCTGGCTGCTCCCGCGGGCGCCGGAGGGCGGCCGACTGCGGGCCCGACGCCCTCTAAGGCCGCCGTCCCCAACGCGGCTCCGTCGCGCCCGGCGGCACCTCCCGCGGCCGCCAAGGCGCCCGCCCTGGCGGTGGCGGCCGCCGTGCTCGCGGCCGCGGCCGTCGTCCTCTCGCTGCTGCCGTGGCTCGAGGTCGACCCCGTGGTGTCGGCCGCCTCGGGCTACGCGGGCGGCCTCGCGTCCCTGCTGGGGGCCGGCGATGGCTCCTTCTCCTTCGACGAGTCCTACGCCGTGTGGGCCCTTCCCTCCTTCGCCGGCGCCTTCGGCGACTACGCCTCGCTCTACGGGGCGCTCGGCGGCGAGGGGGCAGGAGCTGCCTCGGCCCTGGTGGGCGGCGCGGCCTGGGGCTGCCTGCTGCTGTGGCTCGCCGGCGTCGTCCTGCTCGCCCTGGGCGCGGTGCGCATCGCGCGGTCCGGCCGCAGGGGCGCCCTCGTGGCCGGCGCCGTCGCCATGGCCGTCTGCGCCGCGGTCTTCTGCGGGCTGTCGGGGCTCTTGGACGGCATCGCCTCGGCCACGGCGTTCCCGCTGATGTGCCTGGCGGCCTCTGTTGCCGCCGCCGTGTGCGCCCTCGCAGCGAAGAGAGGTTAGGAGGTTCCCCATGTTCTGCACCAAATGCGGCAACCGGATGCCGGACGGTTCCAAGTTCTGCACGAAGTGCGGCGCGCCGATGGGAGGGGAGGCCGACCCCTCTTCCACACCTCCCAAGAAGAAGCGCGCTGGCCTCGTCGCGGGCGTGGCCGCGGCCGTCGTGGTGGCGCTGGCGGCGGTGGGCGTCGCGGTGGCCAACCCCTTCGCGGCCCCCGAGCCCGAGCCGGAGCCTGCGCCGGAGCCCGAAGCGCCCGCCGAGCTGGAACCCGCCTCCGCTCCCGAACCCGCAGCGCCGACTCTTCCCGAGGCCTGGTTCGCAGGTCGTGCGGACGGCGGCTATTCCATCGTGGACGAGAACGGAACGGTGACGCCGCTCTCCAACCCCGACGCCGTCCTCGAGACGCTTTTCTCCGGCGGCTTCTCGCTGGGCTCCTGGGAGACGAGCGAGTACGATGCCGAGTGGGATGCCGTGCACGACGAGCAGACCCACTACGCGCTCTTCGACAGCGCGGGCAACGTTGCGGTGGACCTCGACCCGGTTCTGGCCGAGCTGGGCGTGACGGGCAAATCGTCGTTTAGGGGCAACAGCTGCGCCTACTCCAGCGGACGTCTGCTCGTGCCCGTCTCTCCCTTCGAGGACGGCCAGAAGGGCGTCTGCCTTGTACTGAACGAGCAGGGAGAACTCGTGTTCACCTTCGGCCGCGCCGCCGAGGGGCCGCTGTCGTCCTATCCGCGCGACGACGCCTACCACGACGGAGTGATTTACGTGCAGGCGGGCCCCTCGGACACGTACCTTTTGGATGTGGACGGCAACGTGCTCGTGTCGTGGAAGCAGGCGGGCGAGCAGCCCCTCTCCCTGGGCTACGGGTACTACCAGAAGGTCAATGACGAGGGGAAGGTGTACGGCTACGACGGCTCCCCGCTGTTCGACGCGGCCAGCGTGAACGGAAGCGATATTGTCGAGGGCCGTCTGTACTACGAGCAGCCCCGGGGCTCGGGGATCGTGGCCGTGGAGGCCGAGCGCGAGAACCCCTACGGCGGCTCCAACAAGGACCTTGCGGGCCTGTACTCGGTGGGCACCGAGAAGTGGCTCGTGCCGCTCGGCGAGGAGTTGGACGCCTTCGGCGACGCCAACGACGGCATGCTTTGGGTGCGCACGGCCCAGGCCGCGGACGATGCGGCCGTTCAGGCCGCTGCCGAGGAGTCGCCCGGCGCCCGTGCCCCCGAGGTGGAGCCTGTGCTGCATTCGGCCATCATGGACGCCGAGGGCAACGTGATCTTCGACGCCTCCATGGCCGAGGCGGTCCTCGGCATTCCGGAGGACTTCGTCGCCCAATACCTGCACGACGGCTGGTGGGGCATCCGCAACGACAACTCCAGTGACCCCTACGCGCTCGTCTGCATCCAGGACGGCACATTCCTCGGCGCCATCGACGCCCCGCCGAATCTGGCCAACTACCCCAACTCGGGCATATATTGGCTGTAGGCGCCGCGCCCGCTTCCCGCTAATTCCCTGTGAAGGACCGCCGCGTGCGGTCCTTCGTTTATAATCGGGGAAACGCTACGAGGGAGAAAGGCCGCGGCATGACAGGCACCTACGAGAACGGTATCTATCGCGAGGGCAACGTGCGCCTGTCCGACCTGTCCGGCCGGCGGCGGTTGCCCGTGGGCAACGACGATTTCCTGTCCGTGGTGGAGAAGTCTGTCTTCGTGGACAAGTCGATGCTCATAGCCGACGTCATCGACTCAGGCGCCACGGCCCTGCTGTTCTGTCGGCCCCGGCGGTTCGGCAAATCCCTCAATCTCAGTATGATCCAGCGCTTTCTGGAGATACCTTCGCCGAGCGATCCGGTTGCCCGCGACACGACCGAACTCTTCGAGGGTCTGGCCATCTGGGATGCTGCGCAGGGCCAGTACCGCGCCCATCATGCGGCCTATCCCGTCATCAGCATCAGCTTGAAGACGGCGAAGACCGATGATGCCGCCGCCTTCCTTGGGGCGCTCGCGCAAATTGTGGGCGCGGAGTACGAGCGCCACGGCTACGTTCTTTCAGATGGCGCGCTCAACGAGGAGCAGCGGGCCTATTTCGAGCGCGTCACGGGCAGAAAGGCCGAAGCCGAGGAGCTCGTCTCCTCCCTGGAGTGGCTCTCGCGAGTCCTGACCGCCTATCACGGACGTCGCACAGTCGTCCTCATAGACGAGTACGACGCCCCTGTCGCGGCCTGCTACACGAAACCATCCTACCATGAGGTCGTGAGCGTGCTGAAGCGGTGGCTGACCGGGGCCCTCAAAGGGAACCCCATGCTTGAGTTCGCGGTTCTCACGGGGGTTCAACGCATCTCGAAGGAGTCCATCTTCTCCGACCTCAACAATCTCGTCGTCGACACTCCGCTCGACGTGATGGCCGATGAGCGCTACGGGTTTCTCGAGGAGGAGGAGGTGGCGCTCGCTACCTATCTTGGTGCCGATGCGAGCCTCGCCGAGGCGCGGGAATGGTACGACGGCTATCGCTTCGGGGCAGCGGACGTCTTCAACCCCTGGAGCGTCGTCAACTATTTCCGAAGCGGCGGTGTTGCCGATATCTACTGGGGCAACACCTCTTCCAACGACGTGCTCCAAAGCGTGGTGGAAAGCGCGGACCCCGAGACGATGCGCAGCGTCTTCTCGCTGATGACCGAGGGGGGAACCGTGGACGCACCGCTCGATCTGGGCGTGTCCTTCCCTGATGTGGCGACGCGCGCCGGGGCGGTATGGTCGCTGCTCTACCTGGCCGGCTATCTCACGACCGACGATGTGGCCCAGCCGAACAATGCCGGCCGGGTGCGTCCCTTGCGCGTGCCGAACCGCGAGATCTCGGAAGTGTACCGCAACGACATCGTGGGCCGGTTCACGGGCCTGGCCGGCTCCACGCGGCTCCTCTCCGACCTTCACCGCGCGCTGGTCGACGGGGACGCCGGCCTGCTTGCCGAGGAGCTGGAGGGCATTCTGCTGAACTCGGCGAGCTGCTACGACCTGACGATCGAGAACAGCTACCACATGCTCCTGGTGGGGCTTTTGTTCGGCGCGCCCGGCTACGGGAACCCGGTCTCGAACCGCGAGGCGGGGCGCGGGCGCTTCGACATCCGCCTCCTTCCCGAGCGGGCGGGGCTGCCCGAGATCACTCTGGAGCTGAAGTTCGAGCGCGGCGCCGACGCGGGGCGCCTGGAGACGCTGGCCGCCGAGGCCCTGGCCCAGATAGAGGCGCGAGCCTACGACGCGGGGGCGGCGGGAAGCGGCGCGGGCAGCCTGCGTTACGGCATCGCCTTCTCCGGCAAATCGCTGGCCGTCGACGTCCAGCGCAGGTCATCGTAGGTTGTGACCTCGAGGGCTAGGCCGCCATTCGGCTGCCGTCTTCGGCCGCTTATTTTTGTGCAGATGCATACCTGACAGGGTGTCTTATGCTCAATTTCGACCTTTAACGGACGGTACCGAGAGACCGGCAAGGTGCGATAAGCGAACTTCATCTTGTGTGCTTGCGAGCGCCCCCGTCCAAGGCGAGGGCGCTTTTTTGCGGCCGCCGCTGTGGAACGGGCCGCGCTTTCACGTGGGTGCGAAGGCGCAGGGATGCGCGGCGGGGCGCCGGCGAAGCACATGAGGCGAAAGCGAGCGAGTCGCGGAAAGGACGGAACCTTTGAGCAAGATTGCGGAAAAGATGCGGGCGGCCACCTCGAAGCCTGCGGGAGCGCCGGCGGTGCTCGTATTGGAGGACGGCGCGGTGTTCGTCGGTACCTCCTGCGGGGCGCCCGGCGAAGCCTTCGGAGAGATCTGCTTCAACACCTCGATGGAAGGCTATTTGGAAATCGTCACCGATCCCTCCTATGCGGGGCAGATCGTGGTGCTCACCTATCCGCAGGTGGGCAACTACGGCGTGAACGCCGACGACGCCCAGGCGGAGCATCCGGCCCTGCGGGCGCTCGTGGTGCGCGACATGTGCCCCACGCCCTCCAGCTGGCGCAGCCAGGAGAGCCTCGGCGAGTATCTGGCGCGCGAGGGCGTCGTGGCCATCGAGGGCGTCGACACCCGCGCGCTCGTGCGCCATATCCGCGACCATGGCGCCCAGCGGGCCGTCGTTTCCACCGAGGACACCGATGTCGCCGCGCTGCTCGCGAAGGTGCGCCAGAGCCCGTCGCTGGTGGGCGAGAACCAGGTCGTTGGCGTATCTTGCGACGGCGCCTACTCCTACACCGCCGCGAACCTGCCCGTCTCCCATAGCTTCGCCCTTTCCGCTCCCGTCGAGCCCCGCTTCAAAGTGATCGTCTACCACTGCGGCGTGAAGCGCTCCATCCTGGACGGTCTGGTGGCCTCGGGCTGCGAGCTTACGGTGGTGCCCTGGGACACCCCGGCCGAAGAGGTGCTGGCGATGAATCCCGACGGCGTGTTCCTTTCCAACGGCCCGGGCGACCCGGAGGCGGTGGGGGAGACCTACCGACAGGCGGAGAAGCTGCTGGGGAAGGTGCCGCTGTTCGGCATCTGCCTCGGGCACCAGATGATGGCCAAGGCCGCGGGCGCAGAAATCGACAAGCTGAAGTTCGGCCATCACGGCGGCAACCATCCGGTACAGAACCTGCTCACGGGACGGGTAGAGGTGACGGCCCAGAACCACGGCTTCTGCCCCCGCTTCCAAAGCTTGGGCGCGCTGATCCCCGAGCTTTCCGGCAGCGCGACCGAGCATGTGGAGGATCTGCGCGAGTGGGGCCGCAAGGGCGTCGCCCCCGTCGTGGCCAACGAGCGCTTCGGGCGCATTCGGCTCACCCATGTGAACCTCGACGACGGCACCGCCGAGGGCTTCGCCTTCCTGGAGGTGCCGGCCTTCAGCGTGCAGTACCACCCGGAGGCGGCCCCCGGTCCCACCGACGCCCACTACCTGTTCACCGCCTTCGCCCACCTCATGAAGGGACGCGAGGACTACCTGGACATCGACATCGCGACCGACCGCCTGTCCGGTTGGAAGTTCGGAGCTGACACGGAAGGGGAGGTGGCGTAAATGCCCAAGCGCGAGGACATCAAGAGCATTCTCGTTATCGGGAGCGGCCCCATCGTCATCGGCCAGGCCTGCGAGTTCGACTACTCCGGCGCCCAGGCCTGCAAGGTGCTGCGCGAGGAGGGCTACCGGGTCATTCTCGTAAACTCGAACCCGGCCACCATCATGACCGACCCGGAGCTGGCCGACGCCACCTACGTGGAGCCCATTACACCGGCTTTCGTGGAAAAGGTCATCGCGAAGGAGCGGCCCGATGCGTGCCTGCCCACCCTCGGCGGCCAGACGGGCCTGAACACGGCCGTGGAACTGGCCAAGTCCGGCGTGCTCGAGCGCTATGGCGTAGAGCTCATCGGCTGCGACGTGGACGTCATCGAGCGCGGCGAGGACCGCAAACTCTTCAACGAGTGCATGGCCGACCTCGGCATCGAGGTCTCGCGGGCCGGCTACGCCTACTCCGTGGAAGACGCCCTGCGCATCGCCGGCGAGCTCGGGTTCCCCGTGGTACTGCGCCCGTCGTTCACCATGGGCGGCGCCGGCGGCGGCATCGCGCGCGACGAGGATGAGCTCGTCCGCATCGTCTCCCAGGGGCTGGAGCTTTCCCCGGCCGGCGAGGTGCTCGTGGAGGAGTCCATCGAGGGCTGGAAGGAATACGAGATGGAGGTCATGCGCGACGCGGCCGGCAACGGCATCATCGTGTGCTCCATCGAGAACCTGGATCCCATGGGCGTGCACACCGGCGACTCCATCACCGTGGCCCCGGCCCAGACGTTGACCGACCTGGAGTACCAGCGCATGCGCGCCGCGTCGCTGGCGGTGCTCGAGCGCGTGGGCGTGGCCACGGGCGGCTCCAACGTGCAGTTCGCCGTGCACCCCGAGACGGGCCGCATGGTCATCATCGAGATGAACCCCCGCGTGTCGCGCTCCTCGGCCTTGGCGTCGAAGGCCACGGGCTTTCCCATCGCGAAGGCGGCGGCGCGCCTGGCCGTGGGCTACACGCTCGACGAGATCGTGAACGATATGACCGGCACCACGCCGGCCTGCTTCGAGCCCTCTATCGACTATTGCGTCGTAAAGGCCCCGCGCTTCGCCTTCGAGAAGTTCCAAGGGGCCGACGACACGCTAACCACCCGCATGAAGGCCGTGGGGGAGGTCATGGCCGTCGGGCGCACTTTCGAGGAGGCGCTGGGGAAGGCTCTGCGCTCCCTGGAGACGGGCCGCGCCGGTTTCGGGGCCGACGGGCGCGGGGAAGAGGCGGCGCTTTCCGACGAGGAGCTCTTCGCCGCGCTCTCGCGTCCCACGGCCGAGCGCATCTTCTTGGCAGCCGAGGCCCTGCGCCGGGGCATGAGCGCGGAAGAGCTGCACGAGCGCACGGCCATCGACCCGTTCTTCTGCGCGCGCATGGCCGATATGGTGGCCGTGCAGGAGGCCCTGCGCGGGTGCGCCTTGGAGGACATGGACGCCGAGGCCTTCCAAATGGCGAAGCGCTACGGGCTCTCCGACGCCGAGATCGCCGTGCTCACGGGGTCCGACGAGCGCACGGTGCGCGCGTGCCGCAAGATCCTCGGCGTGCGCCCGGCCTTCAAAACCGTGGACACCTGCGCGGCGGAGTTCCCCACGAAGACCGCCTACCACTACAAGACCTACGACGCCGACGAGTCCGAGGTGGCGGCCAAGGAGCGCCCGCGCGCCCTCATCCTGGGCGCGGGCCCCAACCGCATCGGCCAGGGCATCGAGTTCGACTACTGCTGCGTGCACGCCAGCTACGCGCTGGCCGACGCCGGGTACGAGACCATCATGGTGAACTGCAACCCCGAGACGGTCTCCACCGACTACGACACCTCCGACATGCTGTTCTTCGAGCCGCTCACCTACGAGGACGTCATGGACGTCATCGACGCGACCGATCCCGACGGCGTCGTGGTCACCCTCGGCGGTCAGACGCCGCTGAAGCTGGCCCGTGCTCTGGAGGAGGCCGGGGTGCCCATCATGGGCACGAGCCCGGACGCCATCGATCTGGCCGAGGACCGCGACCGGTTCGCCGCGCTGCTCGATTCCCTCGACATCGCCTATCCGCGCTCGGCTATGGCCTCGGGGCTCGATGAGGCCCGCGCCGCCGCCCGCGAGATCGGCTACCCGCTGCTCGTGCGCCCCAGCTACGTGCTCGGAGGCCGGGGCATGGGCATCGTCTACGATGATGAGGGGCTCGCCCGCTACGTGGCCGAGGCGACGGCCGTCTCCCCGGACCACCCGGTATACCTGGACAAGTTCCTGGAAGGCGCCGTGGAATGCGACCTGGACGCCCTGTGCGACGGCGAGGACGTGTACATCGGCGGCATTCTGGAGCACATCGAGATGGCCGGCATCCACTCGGGCGACTCGGCCTGCTGCCTGCCGCCCTTCTCGCTGTCGGCGAAGGTGCAGGACGAGATGGCGAGCGTCGCCCGTCGGATCGCGCTGGCCTTGGGCGTGCGCGGCCTGGTGAACATCCAGTTCGCCGTGAAAGACGGGGTCGTCTACGTCATCGAGGCCAACCCTCGGGCGAGCCGCACGGTGCCCTTCATCTCGAAGGCCACAGGCGTGCCCTTGGCGAAGCTCGCGAGCCGCATCATGGCGGGGGAGAAGCTGGCCGTGCTCAACCTTCCGGAGCATTTCGCGAAGCCGGGCCGCTACTTCGTGAAGGAGGCCGTCATGCCCTTCGGGCGGTTCCCGGGGGCCGACGCGCTACTGGGGCCGGAGATGCGCTCCACCGGCGAGGTCATGGGCATCGCGGAAAGTTTCCCGGCGGCCTATATGAAGACCCAGATGGCCATCGACTACGCCGAACCTGAAGGGGGCGTGGCCTTCATCTCCGTGAACGATCAGGACAAGCGCGCCGTGGCCTTTATCGCGCGGGAGCTCGTGCGCCTCGGCTTCTCGCTTCTGGCCACCGAGGGCACCGCGGCCGTGCTGCGCGCATCGGGCGTGCCCTGCGAGGTGACGGGCAAGATCCACGAGGGGGCAAGCTCGGTGGTGGATGCCATCGCCGCCGGCGAGATCTCGCTCATGATCAACACCCCGCTCGGCGTGGCCACCCGCGACGACGGCTACGAGCTGCGCCGCGCCGCCGTCCGCCACGGCATCACCTATGCCACCACCCTGGCCGCCGCCCAGGCCCTCATAGCCGGCATGCAAGCCGCCCGCGCCGGCGAGCTCGACGTCGCCCCCTTGCAGGAGCTGTAGTTCTAAGCTTATCGGAGGAGCAGCAAAGCAAGAGGCTACTCCTCCATGCAAATCTCCTAGGATTTCTGCTCTTTGTGGCATGGCGAATTCGATAACCAATATGCCATGCGTTAGAATATCATCAAATGCATTTTTCCGCTGACGCGACAGGAGAGCCTATGACGCTTTGCAACGAGAACGCACCCATTCTGGTGAACGAGGAGATGGGGTGCAACATCTGGCTCATGACCGTGCGCGCGCCGGAAATCGCGACGACGGCGCGGCCGGGGCAGTTCGTGCACGTGAAGGTGCCGGGCATGGAGGCCCACATCCTGCGCCGCCCCTTCGGCGTGTACGCCGCCGATGCGGAGGCGGGCACGGTGGACATGATGTACCAGGTGCTCGGCTTCGGCACTGAGCACATGACAGAGCTCGCGGTCGGCGACGCGGTGGAGATGATCGGCCCCATCGGTCGTGGATGGCAGCCGCCCGAGGGCTGTAAGCGCGCGCTCATCGTGGCCGGCGGCGTGGGAAGCGCGCCGCTGTATCCTTTGGCCGAGGAGCTGACGGCGGCGGGCATTGCCACCGATGCCATCCTCGGCGCCTCCACCATCGATGCGTTGGTGGCCCGCGAGCGCTACGGGGCCGTGCTCGGGTGCGAGCCTGCCTGCTCCACCGACGACGGTACCTACGGCCGCGCCGGCTTCTGCACGCCGCTTGTGGAAGAGGCCCTGGCGGCGGCCGCTGCGGAAGGCGCGCCCTACGACTACGTGGCCTGCTGCGGCCCGGAGCCCCTCATGAAGATCGTGGCCGGCATGGCGGACGCAGCCGGCGTGTTCTGCGAGGTGTCCATGGAGAGGCGCATGGCCTGCGGCGTGGGGGCCTGTCTGTCCTGCGTGGTCGATACGACGGCCGGCAAGCGCCGCGCCTGCGTGGACGGCCCGGTGTTCTGTGCAAGCGAGGTGGTGTGGTAATGCAGCGCAAACCGAAAGAGACGAGCGTCAACCTGTCCGTGAACCTCGGCGGCATGGCCATGAAGAACCCGGTCACCGTGGCCTCGGGCACCTTCGGCGCCGGCATGGAGTACCACGACTTCGTGGACGTGGCGGCCCTGGGCGCCGTCACCACCAAGGGCGTGTCTTTGAACGGCTGGGAGGGCAACGCAAGCCCCCGCATTGCCGAGACGGCTTCGGGCATGTTGAACTCCATCGGCCTTCAGAACCCCGGTGTGCAGCACTTGAAGGACATCGAGCTGCCGTGGCTCGCCGAGATCGGCGCCACGGCCATGGTGAACGTCTCCGGCCACAGCTTCGACGAGTACGTGGCTGTCATCGAGGCCTTGGAGGAAGCCCCCGTGGCCGCCTACGAGGTGAACATCTCGTGCCCCAACGTGGACGCCGGCGGCATGACCATGGGCTGCCATGTGCCCAGCGTGGAGAAGGTGGTGTCGCTCTGCCGCGCCGCTACGAAGCGCCCGCTCATCGTGAAGCTCACGCCGAACGTCACCGATATCACCGAGATCGCGAAGGCCGCCGAGGCCGCCGGAGCCGACGGCATCTCGCTCATCAACACGCTGCTCGGCATGGCCGTGGACGCCCGCACCCGCCGCCCGAAGCTGGCGCGCGTGGTGGGCGGCTATTCGGGACCGGCCGTGAAGCCCGTGGCCCTGCGCATGGTGTGGCAGGTAGCCCAGGCCGTTTCCGTGCCGGTGCTCGGCATGGGCGGCATATCCACCGGCGAGGACGCCGTGGAGTTCATGCTGGCCGGCGCCACCGCGGTGGCCGTGGGCACGGCGAACTTCGTCAATCCCACCGCCACCGTCGACGTCATCGACGGCATCATCGACTACTGCGAATCCCAGGGCGTCAAAGACGTCAACGAGCTGATAGGAGCCCTGCAATGCTAACCGCCTTCGATTCCATTCCTGCTCGCGACCGCGTCATCGTGGCGCTCGACTGCGACGCCTGGGAGGCCATAGCCCTTGCCGACAAGCTGGAGGGCCACGCGAAGTGGCTCAAGATCGGCATGACGCTGTACTACGCCGAGGGCCCGGCCATCGTGAAGATGTTCAAGCGCCGCGGTTTCAACGTGTTCCTCGACCTGAAGTTCCACGACATCCCGCACCAGGTGCAGGGCGCGGCGCGCTCGGCGGCGGCCAGCGGGGCCGACATGCTCACCATGCACACCGTGGGCGGCACCGCCATGATGGAGGCGGGCCAGCGCGGCGCCGAGGAGGGCGCGGCGGAGTACGGCGGGGACGTGCCGGCGACCCTCGGCATCACGGTGCTCACCTCCATGAGTCCCGAGGCGCTTGCGGCCACCGGCGTCGCCCGACCCCTGCCCGAACAGGTGGCGGCCCTCGCGGCCCAGGCCAAGGAGGCGGGCATCTCCGGCGTGGTGGCCTCGCCCCAGGAGGCGGCCGCCCTGCGCGAGATCTTGGGCCCCGACGCCTTCATCGTCACCCCCGGCGTGCGCCCGGCCGGCGCCGCCCTGGGAGACCAGAGCCGCGTGGCCACGCCCGCCCAGGCCTTCGCGAACGGAGCGTCGCACATCGTGGTGGGCCGGCCCATCACCGAGGCGGACGATCCCGTGGCGGCCTTCGAGGCCCTCGCCGCGGAATTGGAGTAGCTCCAAAGCGTTTTATCCCTGAATAAGGCCCGTGTATAGCCGATAATTGGGGAAAAATGCCGCATTTATTGATTCCGAGTAAATTAGGTGTTGATTCCTCATCAATGCGTGGTACTATGCCCTCAGCCCAAACTGGAAGGAGAACAGAAATGGCAATTCCCCAACTCAGCCCCGAGGCCCGCGCTGAAGCGCTTGAAAAGGCAAAGGCCGCACGCATCAAGCGGGCGGAGGTACGAGAAGAGCTGAAGACGGGCAAGCTCACCGTCGCTCAGGTTCTCGATATGCGCGACGACCCTGTCGTGGGCCGTATGAAGATTTCCACGCTCATCGAGACGCTGCCCGGGTACGGCAAGGCCAAGGCCGAGCGCATCATGAAGGAGCTGCAGATCGCCGAGAGCCGCCGCATCCGCGGTATCGGCGAGCGTCAGCGCGAGGCTCTGCTTGCGCGCCTGTCCAAGTAGAACGTCAACGTCACAAAGGAATTCATGAGACACGGAAACCTCTTCGTCGTAAGCGGTCCGTCCGGGACCGGCAAGGGAACTCTCATCGCGCGTCTTCTCGAGGAAGTGCCCGACGCTTGGTTGTCCGTCTCCGCCACCACAAGGCGCCCTCGTCCCGGTGAGGAGGAGGGCGTCAGCTATTACTTCCTCACGAAGGAGGAGTTCTTAAGCCTGGCGGAGGAGGGCGGCTTTCTGGAATGGGCCGAGTACTCCGGCAACTGCTACGGCACCCCGCGCGCCTCGGTGGAGCGCGAGATGGCGGCGGGACGCCAGGTCATCCTCGAGATCGAGGTTCAAGGGGCACTCCAGGTGCGCGAGAAGATGCCCGAGGCGCACCTCGTGTTCATCGAGCCCCCCTCGCTCGAGGAGCTGGAGCGGCGCCTGCGCGGGCGCGGCACCGAGACCGATGACGTGGTGGATATGCGCATGCGCACCGCTCTGGTGGAACTTTCCCAGAAAATGGAGTATGATTATCGGCTTGTGAACGACGATTTGGACGAGGCCACTCGCCAGCTCGTCGCTTACGTCAACGAAATCGCCGAGCAACAGTAAGAGGATATCCGCCCTATGAGCATTATCGAACCGAAGATCGACGTCCTGCTTGACCGCACCGACAACGACCGTTTTCTTCTGTGCGCGCTGGCTTCCAAGCGCGCCCACGACATCAACGACATGATGCGCGGCCAGCGCGATCGCGCCATCCAGCTGCAGACGGCCGTGGAAATCGCCCACGCCGCCGATACGAAGCCCTTGTCCATGGCCTTCAACGAGATCGCCCGTGGCGAGGTTTCGTACGATCCTGAGTCGATCGACGTGAAAAACCACTAAATGGAAGAGTTCCAGAGAATCATTCTCGTGCATTATCACGAGATCGGGCTCAAGGGACGCAACCGCGGAGTATTCGAGAAGCGCCTTCAGAAGAACCTGGAGGCGCTTCTTGGCGCGTATCCCGTTGTCACCATCCACCGCATCTCCGGGCGCCTGCTCGTCTTCTTGCGGGAGGGAACCACGCTTGAGGTAGCGAACCAGTGCACCGATGCCATTCTGGGCGTGCCCGGCGTGGCCCGCGCATCCTGTGGCTTCAAGTGCGATCTGGACATCGAGGTCATGGGGCGCGCCGCTTGCATCGCCCTGGCCGAGGCGGAGCCCTTCTCCACCTTCAAGGTGTCCGCGCGGCGCAACCACACGGTGTTCCCCATCGACTCCATGCAGATGAACCGAGACATCGGGGAGGTGCTCTGCGAGCGGTTCCCCGAGAAGCGGGTGCAGATGAAGGGCCAGGACGTCACCGTGGGTGTCGAGGCCGTGGAGGGCACCGCCTACGTGTACGCGCGGTCCGTCCGCGGGATCGGCGGCCTGCCCGTGGGTTCGTCGGGCAAGGTGGTGTGCCTTCTGTCCTCGGGCATCGACTCGCCCGTGGCCACCTGGCGCATGGCTCGCCGCGGGGCCGTGCCCATCGGCGTGCACTTCTCGGGACGCCCCCAGACCTCCGACGCCTCGGAGTACCTCGTGGACGACATCGCGCACGTGCTCGAGCGCACCGGCTGCATCGGGCGCGTCTACGTGGTGCCCTTCGGCGACTACCAACGCGAGATATCCCTCTCCTGCCCACCCTCTCTGCGGGTCATCCTGTACCGGCGCCTCATGTTCCGCGTGGCCGAGGAGCTTGCGCGGCGGGAAGGGGCCGGAGCGCTGGTGACCGGGGAGAGCCTAGGGCAGGTGGCCTCGCAGACCCTGGACAACATCCGCGCCACGAACGACGCGGTGGAATTGCCAGTGTTGCGGCCGCTCATTGGCTCGGACAAGCTGGAGATCATCGAGGCGGCCCAGGAGCTGGGCACCTTCGAGATCTCGTCCATGGACGCGCCGGACTGCTGCACACTGTTCATGCCGCGCAACCCCGAGACCCACGCGAAGCTGGAGGCGGTGCGCGAGGCCGAGGCCGCTTTCCCTGTGGAGGAATGGGTGACCGCCCTCGCCGATGCGGCCGAGCCCCATGACTACGCCTGCCCGGCCTACAAGCCGCCCAGCAAATCCCGACGATAGAGAGCTTCGGATTTCCGTGTCTCAATCGCGCTTCTCCGTAGGGGGCGACCTTGGTCGCCCCTTTTTTGTCACGCGCCTCTGTTCCACTCGCGAGGCAGACCAAGGTCTGCCCCTGCGGATGGTACCGAGGGATGAGGATTGGGACAGAGGCGGGACGCGACCACGGTCGGCGCGGGGAACGGATCGAGACATTCCCGCGTCATAAATACGGTCGTGTGCTCGTATCCTTTTTCCAATTCGGGAGAAGGAGGAGATCATGGCCTTTCAAGATCGTGCGGAATCGCTCGCGGAGAAATTGCATCTGGGTCGCGTGCCCCGGTCGGTCTTCGTCGCTGTGGCATTGGCGCTGGTGCTCATGATCGTACTCGCAGGGTACGCCTTCTGCGCTTCGCTCAGCGGCGGATTCGAGGTGAGGGCGCAGGATGCGGCCTCGGCGAGCGTATCGGGGGACGCTGGCAACGAAGCGGTGCAAGCCGTCGAAGGCGAGGAGGGTGACGCCGAGAAGGCCGCGTCGGGCCAAAGCGTCGAGAACGTGGTGCTCCCCTCGAGCGGCGATGGGACGGGGCAGCTGTGCATTCACGTCGACGGGTGCGTGGCATCGCCCGGCGTCTACTATCTGCCCGCAGGCAGCCGGGTGATCGATGCGGTGACGGCGGCCGGCGGCGCCACCGAAAAGGCGCGGACCGATGCGGTGAACTTGGCCCAGGAGCTGCAGGACGGCCAGCAGATCGTCATCCCCTCCCGCAGCGAGAGCCAGGCGACTCCCTCCGATGGGGGCGCCGTGACAGCTTCCGGCGGCGCGCAGGGCTCTGGGGAAGGCGCGTCCTCCTCAGGGGCTGACGGGATGGTCAACATCAACACGGCCACGGCCGAGGAATTCGAAACGCTCAAGGGCATCGGCGCGGCGACGGCGGAGAAGATCGTGGCCGACCGCGAGGCGAACGGGCCGTTTTCGTCCATCGACGATTTGACGCGGGTCTCCGGCATCGGCGAGAAGAAGCTCGCGGCCATGCGGGATCGGCTCTGCCTGTGACGGGCGATCTCGACAGCAGGCCGCCGCGCCCCTTTCTGCCGCCCCTGCTGGTGGCAGGGCTCGTCCTGTGGGCTGCAACGGCGCTGATTTGGCCGACCCTGCGCCTTGCGCCCACCGCGGCCTTTCCCGTACTGGGGATGCTTGCGCTGGGCGCTGCCGTGTGGCTGGCATCCCATGCCTTGCGCGCGGCCCGAGGCGACGGTTTCTCGCTCGGCGCTCTGGCGGCGCTCTCCCTCGCCGCTGCCGTGGCTCTTTGCTCCTTTTGGGGCGGCGCTCTTCGCGGCTCTATGGCCTACGCAGAGGCGCAGGGAGGCGATTCGGCGCCGGTGACCTGGCACGCCGAGCTCACCGAGGATGCCCGTCGCGGAGATTTCGGATGGCACGCCGAGGCGCGGCTTCGTGGCGCAGATGGCCGCGTGCTACGGGTGCGGCTTAACCTGCCCGAGGATGCGGCGCTGCTGCAAGGGCAGTCTATGACGGCATCCGGAACGCTCAAGCCGCCCGCAGAGGCAGTGGCAGCATACTACTGGGACACCGGGCTGGCCGGCTCTCTCACCGCGAGCGAAAGCGCGTTTGTCTCGGAAGAAGCAGCGCTCGATAGCGGCCCCTTTGTCCATCTGCGGCGATGCGCCCTGGATCTCATCGCCGCGTGCGGGGGAGACAATGCGCCACTTCTACAGGCTCTTGTGTGCGGTTGGAGGCCGGCCATCGAGGAATCGGGGCTCTACGATTGCTTCAAGGCCGTGGGGCTGGCCCATCTCGTGGCGGTATCGGGGGCGCACCTCTCCATTGTGGTTCTGTTCGTTGCGGGAGGATTGAAGCTGCTGCGGCTCGGCCGCAAAGCGACGACGGTGGCCAGCGCCCTGTTTCTTGTCGGCTACGTCGCGTTCACCGGGATGCCGGTATCGGCACTGCGAGCGGCGGTCATGGCCGCGACGGGGCTGTTCGCGCTCTGGGCCAACCGCCGTAATTCGGCGCTCAGCGCATTGGGGCTGTGCCTTCTGCTTTTCGTGGGGGCGGATCCAGCCTGCGCCCTTTCGGCCTCCTTCGCCTTGTCGGCGGGATCCACCCTAGGAATCGTTCTATTCGCACCGCTGCTGTCCTCGGCCTTCGCGGGGCTCCCTCGATTGAAGAAGGTCGTGGGCGATCCCCTCGCCCTCACCGGCTCCTCGGCCCTGGCGACGCAGCCCTATGCGGCGGCGCTCTTCTCTCAACTGCCGCTCCTGTCGCCGTTGGCCAACCTGGTAGCGGGGCCGCTGTTTTCCTTGGCGTGCCTCGTCGGGTTCGTCGCCGTACTGCTCGCATGCCTTGCCCCCGCTGCGGCACCGGGGCTCATCGGCGCGGCGGCCCTGGCATGCGCCCCGCTCTCGGCCGTCGTTAACGCCCTCGCTTCGCTACAGGGCTCATGCGTGCCCATCGATGCCGCGCCTCTGGCGGCGGCCGTGCTTTCCGGCGCGCTCTGCATCGGGTTGTGGGCCTGGTGGCCGCGAGTGAGCATCGGGGGGCTGTCGGGGACGGCGGCCGCGGCCGTTTTGGCGCTTTTCGTGCTACGCCTTCCCCTCGGCATGCCCACCGATGCCATCGTCATGCTGGACGTGGGCCAGGGGGACGCGTTTCTCGTGCGAAGCGGCGCGAGCGCGCTACTCATCGACACCGGCAACCAGGATTCCCTGCTCAAGGCCGCCCTGGCGCGCCAGCGAGTGGGCCGCCTCGACGCTGTGGCCGTCACCCACAGCGACGACGACCACTGCGGATCGCTTTCCGTGCTCGGGGATGTGGCTCCCGCATCGGCGCTGCTGGTGCCCGAGGGGCTTCCCGCCTGCTCTTGCAAAGCATGCTCGGAGCTCATGGACACAGCGCGGGCAGAGGGACTCGCCGACGCCCTCGTCGAGCTGTCGCCGGGCGATACGGTGCGCTGCGGCAAATTCTCGATAACGGTGCTCTGGCCCGAGCGATTGGCCGACGATGGCGGCAATGCCGACAGCCTCTGCCTGCTCGCCTCCTGGGACGGCGATGGCGACGGGGCGGCGGAGTGGACGGCCCTGTTCACCGGCGACGCCGAGGCCGAGCAGCTGGATCAGCTGACCGACAAGCTGCCCACAAGCGGGGTGGAGGTACTGAAAGTGGGCCACCACGGCTCGAAAAAGAGCCTCGATGCCTCTTTGGCGGAGCGCCTGTCTCCCAAGGTGGCGCTCATCGGCGTCGGCGAGGCCAACCGCTACGGTCACCCTTCGCAAAACACGCTGGACTTCCTTGAGAAAACCGGGTGCGCCACCTACTGCAGCGACGAGTCGGGAGATGTGGTCGTGGCGTTTTCCGAAGATACGCTCACGGTCTCCACCCAAAGGTAGGGGATGCAGTAGCGATGGGGTACAATGGGGCCATGAGCGACAGCCAACATACCGATCTCCTTCCCGCCTATTTGGCCGTGGGCGAGGACGCCCTCAAGCGCGAGGCGGTCATCGCCCGCCTCAAGGCGCGCTTGGCCACGATGGGCGATTTGTCCTTCAACTCCGACGAGTTCGATGGGGAGGTGGCCGAGGGCGCCGCCATCGCAGCCGCCTGCAACACCATGCCCTTCGCAAGTCCCGTGCGCCTCGTCTACGTGCGCAACGCCGACAAGCTGAAAAAGGCCGACGCCGAGGAGCTCGTCAACTACCTCAAGGCCCCCAGCGCCACCACGGTGCTCGCCTGCGAGGCGGAGAAGCTCGCCAAGAACACGAGGCTGTACAAGGCGCTCGCCGCCGCGGGCCCCAAGGCCGTCATCGACTGCGCCCCGCCCAAGAGCTGGGAGCTGCCCAAGCGCGTCCGCGCCATGGCCTGCACCCACGGCATCACGCTTACCGAGGGAGCGGCCTCGGCTCTGGTGGAGCTCGTGGGCGAGAACACCGTGCACCTCGACAACGAGCTGAAGAAGATCGCCCTGGCTCACGGCACGGCCGATGGGGTGGGGGAGCGCGAGGTGCGCGCACTCGTGGCCCGCACCTCCGAGGTGAAGCCATGGGATTTCACGGCGGCCTTCGCCGAGCGCAACCTCGGTAAATGCCTCGCCCTGAGAGCGAAGATGGAGAGCACCTCGCCCCATGTGCTCATCGCCCTGTGCACCACGCGCCTTCGCGAGCTCATGGCGGCCCAGTCAATGGCCCGTCGCGGCAACCCGCGCGGTCTCGCCAAAGCCCTCGGCGCGCCCGACTGGCGCGTGAAGAACCACGGCGCGTGGGCGCGCCAATGGCGTCCCGAGGAGCTGCGCCGGGCGCTCGCCTCCTCCCGCGACGCCGAGCAGGCCATGAAGAGCGGCAGCGATCCCGACGAGGTCTTCTACCGCTGGCTCGTGGAAACCCTCAAGCGCTAGCTAGCCGTCCCCGGCGCCAAGGCCAGGTTCTTGCGGTCGTAGGGCATGCGGAAGTAGTACTCGTGGCCGCAGATTCCCTGCAGGATGCGTCCCTCGCGCACGAGGTAGATGAGGTGCGCCAGCGTCTCGCCCATGGAGAAGTACTTCTGATCGAGCGGCCAGCTCTTCCAATCGGGGTAGCGCCACGTGGCATGCTGGGAAATCTGAACAATGTCGTCGTGGCCGCCGGCCACCAGCTCGTAGATCTCCTTCAGGCGCTTGTGGTGGTGCTCGATGAGGAAGTCGACCCGCTCGCGCATGCCGGTGAACGGCTTGCCGTGGGCCGGGAGCACCAGGTCCACATCGTAGCCGCCCACCTTCTCGAGGCTCTCCAGAAACTCCGCCAGGGCGTTGTAGGCCGGAAACCACGAGGAAACCGACGGTGTGATGCGCTCCAGCACATGATCGCCCGAGAGGAGGATTTTGTGCGCCGCCTCGTAGAGGCAGATGTGCCAAGGGTCGTGGCCCGGCGTCTCGATCACCTCGAACTCGAACTCGCCGACCTTGAGGCAGTCGCCGTCGGCCAGATAAGTCATGACCGGATAGGTGGAAAGCGGCAGAAGCTCCGCCGACACGTGCAGCCGCGGCCCCTTCTCGTCGAAGGTCAGGTCACGCTGCTGCTCCAAGGTGGCCGCCTGCAAGAGCAGCGGGCCGTAGACGTTGTCCTCTATCTCCATGAGGTTCTTCACCTCCTGGAACGAGTGAAGGTTCGCGAGCACCGGCATGCCCTCGCGCCAAATGCGGTCGAGGTTGCCCGTGTGATCGGGGTGCGAATGGGTGAGCACCACTTGCACCTTGTCCCAAGAGCGGCCGAGGGCGGCCAGGGCGTCGTCGAGCGCCTGCTCGCAGTCAGGGTGGTTGAAACCCACGTCCACGATGGTGGTGGTGCCGTCGTCGTCCAGAATGAAGTAGGAGTTGAGGGCGCGCAGCGGATTGTGGGGAAGGGGCACGCGCACCAGGTAGAGATTGGGGTAGATGAGCACCGGCTTGCCGAAATCGGCATTGCGGGCCGTCTCCGCCGCCAGCACCGCGCCCTCGTCGGGCGTAATGCGCCCACGCTCGCGGGCTCCGATCGTCTCTGCCATGCTGGTTCCTTCCGCGCTGGACCCTCATCGGGCGGTTTCGTATCTCGTTTCCCATTGTAAATAAAGGCCGCGCTCATGCAACAGTGGCCATCGACCTGTAGACAGGTTGATCCGTAGGGGGCGACCTTGGTCGCCCCTCATCAAGTGGGATGTTCGCGCTTGAGGAGGGCAGACCAAGGTCTGCCCCTACGGGATCGATCTGCGCGGTGGTTCCGCGCAAACAAAAAGCGCCGTCCCATCCGGGGCGGCGCTCGGCTTGCGGCGAAATGCGCGAAGCGGGGAGGAAGCCTACTCGGCGGCCTCCTCGGCCGAAGCCTCCTCAGCCTCGGCGGCAGCGGCCTCAGCCTCGGCCTTGGCGGCCTCCTCGGCCTCCTTGGCCTTGCGCTCGGCGGCCTTCTTCTCCTCCTTCAGCTGCTTCTCGCGGCGCTTCGCCTTCTCCTCAGAAGCGGCGGCCATGGCGGCCTTGCGGGCGGCCTTGGCCTCGGCCTTCTTGGAGCCGGTCTTCTGCGGCTTCGGCGCCGGCTTCTCGTAGGCGGCGATATCCTCGGCGGTCACCACGGTGTTGGCCAGGCGCATGATGCCGCTCTTGCGGTTGGCGGCCTGGTTCTTGTGGATGACGCCCTTGGAGGCGGCCTTGTCCATCAGGCGGCAGGCCTCGCAGGCGAAGGCGTAGGCGTCCTTGCCGTTGCCCTCGGCCACGGCGTCCTTGACGTGACGGACGGCGGTCTTCAGCTCGCTCTTGACGGCGCGGTTGCGCATGCGGCGCTTCTCGTTGGTGATGATGCGCTTCTTCTGGGACTTGATGTTAGCCATGAATGCTAGCCCTTTCTGGTTCGGTCGTTTCCCATCTTCGGTGGTATCCAACGACACGAACGCGCGGCGGTATACCCCGCTGCGGGCCATCGTGCGAATCGGAAAGCGGCGGGATTTCTCCGCTTCCTCAGCCCCGAGGCCGAATGCCTCGGAAAGCCGCCAGCAACCGTAATCTTAAAGCGCAGCCACGTCTGCAGATTTGGCGGTGGAATCACCGCGTGCACGTATCGCTGGATACACAATGCGGTAGAATACCAAAGATTCCCGTGAGCGCGGCGAAGAAAGTGGTCTTGCGGCCCCGAATCTTCGCGAGACGCACACATTGGGAGGGGAGAGGGGCCTCGCGGGCCCGCTCGCCCGGTAAGACCGCCGCCGATAAGAAAGACATTATGACCCACGAGCTTTCCCATATCCGCAACTTCTCGATCATCGCGCACATCGACCACGGCAAGTCGACGCTCTCGGACCGCATCCTGGAGCTTACGGGCACGGTGGCCAAGCGCGACATGCAGGCCCAGCTGCTCGACTCCATGGACATCGAGCGCGAGCGCGGCATCACCATCAAGAGCCAGGCCGTGCGCGTGAGCTACACCGCCGACGACGGCGAGACCTACCAGCTGAACCTCATCGACACGCCGGGCCACGTGGACTTCACCTACGAGGTCTCCCGCAGCCTGGCCGCCTGCGACGGAGCCGTGCTCGTGGTGGACGCCACCCAGGGCGTGGAGGCGCAGACCGTGGCCAACGCGATGCTCGCCATGAACGCCGATTTGGAGATCATCCCGCTCATCAACAAGATCGACCTGCCGGCCGCAGAGCCCGAGCGCGTGAAGGCCGAGATCGAGGACGGCCTGGCCATTCCCGCCGACGACGCGGTGCTCGCCTCGGGCAAGACCGGCGAGGGTGTCCACGATCTTCTGGAAGCCGTGGTCTACAACATCCCGGCCCCCGAGGGCGACGGCGCGGCCCCCTTGCGCGCGCTCATCTTCGACAGCTACTTCGACGCCTACCGCGGCGTGGTGGCCCTCATCCGCGTGGTCGACGGTCACATCAAGAAGGGCGACAAGATCCGCATGATGGCCACGGGCACGGAGACGTTCGTGGAAGAGGTGGGCGCGCGGCACCCCCAGGAGGTGCCCGAGGAGGCACTCTATGTGGGCGAGGTGGGCTACCTCGTCACGGGCCTCAAGGATGTAAGCCAGGTGAAGGTGGGCGACACGATCACCGTGGCCGACGGCGGCGTGAACGAGCCCCTTCCCGGCTACCGCGAGGCGAAGCCCATGGTGTTCACGGGCCTTTTCCCCATCGACGGCGACCAGTACGAGCCCTTGAAGGAGGCGCTGGAGAAGCTGTCGCTGAACGACCCGGCGCTCGTGTGGGAGCCCGAGACCTCTCATGCCCTCGGCTTCGGCTTCCGCGTGGGCTTTCTGGGCCTTCTGCACATGGAGGTCATCAAGGAGCGGTTGGAGCGCGAGTTCGGGCTCGACCTTCTGGCCACGGCGCCTTCGGTGGAGTACCACGTGTACCTCAAGGGCGGCGAGATGGTGTCTTTGCACTCGCCCCAGGAGATGCCCGACCCCGGCTCCATCGATCACGTGGAAGAGCCCTATCTGAAGGCGAAGATCCTCATCCCGCCCGACTACGTGGGCGCCGTGATGGACCTGGCCGTGGGCCGGCGCGGCAACTTCGTCACCATGAACTACCTCTCCCAGACCACCGTCGAGATGCTCTGGGAGATCCCTCTGTCCGAGCTCATCCTGGACTTCTTCGACAAGCTGAAGTCGAACACGAAGGGCTACGCGTCCCTCGACTACGAGATGGACGGCTACAAGCCCTCGCAGCTCGTGAAGCTGGACATCCTGCTTTCGGGCAAGCCCATCGACGCGCTGTCGTTCATCGTGCACAAGGACAAGGCCTACGACCGCGGGCGCGTGCTCTGCGACAAGCTGAAGGAGATCATCCCGCGCCAGATGTTCGAGGTGCCCATCCAGGCGGCCATCGGAGGTAGGGTGCTCGCGCGCCAGACCGTGAAGGCCAAGCGCAAGGACGTGCTCGCCAAGTGCTACGGCGGCGATATCACCCGCAAGCGCAAGCTTCTGGAGAAGCAGAAGGCCGGCAAGAAGCGCATGAAGGCCATCGGCAACGTGGAGGTGCCCCAAGAGGCTTTTATGGCGATCCTGAAGGTGGACGAGTAGGAGCTGCCTCTCTGCCGGGATATTCTCCGTAGGGGCTGACCTTGGTCAGCCCTCTTCACGTATGAGTACCTCACTGATGAGGGGCGACCAAGGTCGCCCTCTACGGGTTGTGTGCGGTGCAAGAGGGCTATTCGCCCAGCAGATCCTCGCGTACCACGTTGGTCATGACTTTGGGCTCCATCTCCGGCGCATTAATGCCCGCGGCGCGGCCGGCCTCGATGCACTTGAGCATCCAGGCCATGTTGCGGCCCAGCACGCGCATGGTGTGCAAGCCCTCGCCGTCGCCTTCCGCCTCGCCGGGGGTGCGCCCGTAGGCGAGGTTCCAGTAGGAGCTGGAGACGAGGGGCTGGCAGTTGATCTGGAAGTACTTGTTGATCTGGTCGGCCGCCTCGATGGCCCCGGCCCGGCGCGCCACGGCGACGCCGGCGGCGGGCTTGAAGCGGAAGCTCGCCCCGCCGGCGTAGAACATCCGATCCATGAGCGCCCGCAGCAACCCGGCCATACCGGCGTAGTACACCGGCGACCCCACGATGAAGCCATCGCACTCGGCGGCCTTGGCGATGAGCTCGTTGCAGCAGTCCTCGGCGAACACGCAGCGCTTCTCGCCGGTCTTGCCGCAAATGCCGCAGGCGATGCACCCGCGGATCTCCTTGTTGCCGATCCAGACAAGCTCGGTCTCCACACCCTCGGCCTCAAGGGCTGCGGCCGCTTCCTCCAGCGCTCGGTTCGTGTTGCCCTTCCAGCGCGGGCTCCCGTTGATGAGCAGTACCTTCACGATCGTCTCCTCTTCTTGTGATCTCGACGCGTCCTCGGCACGCATCCATTAAACTATGCTCATTCTACACCGTTAAACGCAGCAGTCGAAAGAAGCACCGATGAGCAGGGAACCAAAAGAAGACTACGATTGGATCAACGATCCCTTCGACGAGAAGAAGATCGCCGAGGAGCGGGAGCGCATGGGCATGAGCGGCACGTCCAAGACCTTCGTGGGCATCGGCTGCCTTCTGTTCGTGCTGGGCTTCATCGTGCTCATCGGGCTTTTGCTGTTCGGGATTCTTTAGTCGTGGAAGGGCTCTTCGGAAAATACCGAGTGCTGCTCGCGCCCATGGCCGGCGTGTCCGACATCGCCTTCCGCACCTTGTGCCGCGAGGCCGGGGCGGATATGGCCTTCACGGAGATGGTCTCGGCCAAGGGGCTCTCCTTCGCCAACGAGAAGACGCGCCACTTGCTGGCCCTGGCCGACGGCGAGTCCCAGGTGGCCGTGCAGCTGTTCGGCCACGAGCCGGACGTCATGGCCTCCCAGGCCGCCTGGATCGAGCAGGAGATGGGGGAGGGACTGGCCTACCTGGACATCAACATGGGATGTCCCGCCCGCAAGATCGTGTCGAAGGGGGACGGCTCGGCGCTCATGAAGGATCCCGCGCTGGCCGCCTCCATCGTGCGGGCCGTGAAGAGGGCCGTGGAGCATCCGGTCACGGTGAAGTTCCGGCGGGGCTGGGCGGAAGGCGACGAGACGGCGCCCGCTTTCGCGCGCCTCATGGAAGAGGCCGGAGCCGACGGGGTCACGGTGCACGGGCGGTTCGCCGAGCAGCTGTACCGGGGGAGTGCCGACTGGGGCGTCATCGCTCGCGTGCGCGAGGCGGTGTCCGTGCCCGTCGTGGGCAACGGCGACATCCGCCGGGGCGCCGATGCCGTGTCCGTGGCGGCCGAGACGGGCTGCGACGCGGTGATGATCGCCCGGGGCGCCGAGGGCAACCCGTGGCTGTTCTCCCAGGTGCAGGCCGCGCTTGCCGGGGAGGCGGAACCTGCACCGCCTACGGTTGGGGAACGTATTGCCATGGCGCGTCGCCATGCGGAGCTGCTCACCCATCGCGAGGGGCGCAACATCGTGCGCATGCGCAAGCACGCCATGTGGTATATGGCGGGACTGCCCGGCGCCGCCGCTGCCCGCGGGCGCATCAACTACTGCACGACCCTGGCCGACTTCGATGCCGTGTTCGACGAGCTTCTGGAGATTGCCCGGGAGCATTCGTGATTTGTCCGTCTCGCACCAATATCGCTCCGATTTCCTGCTGTCCATCTCGCATCAGGGTTGTCCGTCCGACGCTAGGAGGCATCGCAATTCGCTCAGACAGTCCTCGCTGGTATCGAAGGCGCCATGGTCAGTCTTTCCGCGCATCGCTGCGCCTTCGATACCATCTGCGGAACTCGCTCGGTTGCAATGCCTCCTAGCGTCGGACTACTCGGTCGGAAAGAGAGGACCCTCATGGCTTACGATCCCTATAAGGCACTCTACCTGCATATTCCGTTCTGCGTGAGGCGGTGCGGGTACTGTGATTTCGCCACATCGGCGGTGGAGCGGGACTCGCCGGCCATTGACGAGTACGTGGAATCGCTCGTGATGGATATCCGCCGAACCTCGAGGGAGGGAAAGCTCGGGGCCATCGAGACGGTGTATTTGGGCGGGGGGACGCCGAGCTATATTGGCATGCGGCGGCTTTCGATGCTTCTTTATGCGCTGTCGATGTCGATGCATCTCGAGCCCGAGGTCGAGTGCACCATGGAGGCGAACCCCGAAAGTCTCACGGTGCCCATGGTGCGGGACATCTGGGCGCTCGGGGTGAACCGGCTTTCCATCGGGGTGCAGTCCTTCGACGACGAGGTGCTGCGCATCCTCGGCCGCGCCCACGACGCCGAGGCGGCCCGGGCGGCGGTGCGCGCGGCCCAGGAGCGCTTCGAGAACGTATCGGTGGATCTGATGTGCGGCATCCCAGGTCAGAGCGCTGAGTCCTTCGCGGAAAGCGTGCGGGAGGCGGTGGCCCTCGGGGTGGCCCACGTGTCGGTGTATCCGCTGACCATCGAGCCGCACACCCCCTTCGATCGTGCCGTCATGCGGGGCGAGATGGACGAGCCCGACGAGGATGTGGAAGGGGCGGCTATGGAAGAGGCGCGACTCATCCTCGAGGACGCGGGTTTTCACCGCTACGAGGTGGCGAGCTACGCGAGGCCCGGCTTCGAGAGCCGCCACAACACGGCCTACTGGACGGGGAAGCCCTACCTGGGGCTGGGGCGCTCGGCCGTCACCATGACCCAGAACGCCGAGCGGCGCATGCGGGTGCAGGACGGACAGGTGGTGGACGATCTGGACGCGCGGCAGATGGCCGCCGAGGACCTCATGCTTGGCATGCGCATGGCCCGCGGCGTCTCCGACGAACAGGTGGCGCGGGCCGCAGCGGTCATCGACGACGCCGCGAGCACGGCCGCATCTTCGGGGTCGATGACCCCCGGATCTGAAACCGGTTCAGTCCTTGCCGCCTTCGACGAACTCGCCTCTCTCGGTCTGGTCAAGCACGCGGACGGCCGTTGGCGCCCCACCGACGCCGGCTGGCTCTGCGGCAACGAGCTCTACGGCCGCCTCCTCGATCTTGCCCCGTAAGCCAACCCATCGTCCCTGCTTCGCATACCACCACCTTCGTAGGGGGCGATCTTGGTCGCCCCTCTTCAACGCCGAAAATCTTTCTTGCTCGGGAGGGCGGCGCAAGCACCGCCCCTATGGAATCGTTCCCGAAGGGCCGCCTTCCACCTGTGCTTGTGTGTCGCTTGCGTCGAGATGGGCGCTTCCATTAGCACTCTCGCCTTGCGGTTGCTAAAATGGCGTCAACAACGGAAGGTTCCGCGCCCGGCGCGCGGGACGGTGCGGGAAGGCGAGAGGAGCGGATATGCTGTCGGAGAGGCGCCAGAGAGTGCTGCGCGCGCTGATCGAGGACTACATCGAGTACGCGCTGCCCGTGGGCTCGCGTACCCTGACCGAGCGGCACCGCCTGGGCGTGAGCCCCGCCACGGTGCGCAACGACCTCTCTGCCCTCGAAGACGCCGGCTTCATTCAGCAGCCGCACACCTCCGCCGGGCGCGTGCCCACCGACGCCGGTTACCGCACCTTCGTCGACGAGCTGCTCTCGTCGGGATTGGCCGAGGAGGAGCGCCCGCACCAGGCCATGGTCGACGAGCTGCGCGCCTCGGCCTCGGAGCTGGACGCGCTCATGGAGCGCACCTCGGCGGCCCTCGCCCGGCTCACCAACTGCCTGTCCATTGTCATGGCGCCCTCGGTGCTCGCGGGCCGTATTCGCCAGATCACGCTGGTGTCGCTTTCGCCCTGGCAGGCCATCGTCATCGTGGTGGCCGAGGACGGCCAGGTGGTCAACCGCACGGTCACCTTCGCCGACGAGGTATCCGCCGACGAGCTGGCAAGTGCCCAGAACCTGCTGAACCGGGTGCTCGCCGGACACTCGGCCCGCGACGTGCGCCGCTCCATGGACGCCGGCACGGTGGAGGCCCTCAGCGACCCGCTCGTGCAGCTCATCATCGACGAGGTCATAGAATGCTTGGGCGAGTCCGAAAGCGCTCGCGCCCACAGCCTTGGCGTCTCGGCGCTTCTGCGCCAGCCGGAGTTCAGCGATTCGAAGGCCCTGCTGCCGGTCATAGAAGTGCTGGAGGACGACCGCGTGCTGCTGAGCACCTTCGACGAGGCCGCCGCGGAAGGGGGCCCGGTCATGGTGCGCATCGGGCACGAGAACCCCGCCTCGGAGCTGGCCGGCGTCTCCATCGTGGCCTGTCCCTACGGTCGCGGCGAGTCCGAGGGCGTCGTCGCCGTCATCGGTCCCACCCGCATGAACTACGAGCGCGCCATCCGCGCCGTCCGCGCCGCCCAGTGCGCGCTGCACGGCGAGTAGCCGCGCGTTACCAAGAGCACAGAAGAGCGAACGAAGAAAGGCAAGATTCACCTATCATGGCCGCAACTAAGGACCTCTACGAAATCCTCGGCGTCTCCCGCGACGCCTCCGAAGCCGAGATCAAGAAAGCATTTCGCCACAGGGCGCGGGAGCTGCACCCGGACGTGAACAAGGCACCGGATGCCGAAGACCAGTTCAAGGAGCTGAACGAGGCCTACGACGTGCTGTCCGACCCCCAGAAGAAGGCCCAGTACGACCGCTTTGGCACGATTCCCGGCGCGGCGAGCGGCGGCGGCCCCTACGGCGGCGTCGGCATCGATTTCGAGGACCTGTTCGGTGGCGGCTTCGGCGGCATGGGCGACATCTTCTCCACCTTCTTCGGTGGCGCGGCCGCAGGCGGACGCCAGGTGCGCAAGGACGGCCGCGACATGGGCGTGGGCATCCGCATCACGCTGAAAGAGGCGGCGACCGGCGAGAAGAAGGAGATCGTTTACGACCGCCTGGCGCCGTGCCCCGATTGCGACGGCACGGGTCTGGGCGAGGACGGCAAGGAAGTGACCTGCGAGGAGTGCCACGGCACCGGGCGCGTCGTCACCGTGCAGCACACCTTCTTGGGCGACATGCAATCGGCGAGCACCTGTCCCGCCTGCCACGGCACCGGCACGGTCATCGACAACCCGTGTCCCGAGTGCGAGGGCCAGGGCCGCGTGCCCGACCGCCAGCGTGTCTCGGTGGAGATTCCCAAGGGCATTCGCGACGGCCAGCAGCTGCGCATCCACGGCTTCGGCGAGGCAGGCATGCAGGGTGCGCCGGCCGGCGACCTCATCGTCACCGTGCGCATCGCCCCCGACGAGTTCTTCGAGCGCGACGGCGACAACCTGCACTGCAAGCTCGTGGTTCCCATGGTGCAGGCGGCGCTCGGCGCCGATATCGAAATCGACGGCATCTACGAGGACGAGAAGGTCACGGTTGCCATCCCCGAGGGCTGCCAGAACGACCAGATCGTGCGCGTGAAGGGCTTCGGCATGCCGCGCCTGAAAAGCGATGCCCGTGGCGACTTGTTCGCGCACATCGCCGTGGAGGTGCCGAAGAAGCTCTCCAAGCGCGAGCGCGAACTTCTGGAAGAGCTGGCGGCGGAGATGGGCGAGGACGTGAACGAGGAGAAGCGCTCGCCCTTGCAGAAGCTCCGCGACATTTTCGAGTAGGGCTGCCGATCATGTCGCTGCCGCGCTTCTTTCTGGAAAACCAAGTGCTCGCTGCCGAAACGGAGGCAGTGTTCCCGCTGCGCCTTGAGGCCGACGACGCGAAGCACGCGCGGGTGCTCCGGCTGGCGGCGGGGGAGCACATCGCGGTGATCGACGCCGACCAGGATTACTTCGAATGCGAGATCGTCGATTTTGCGGACGAGCTGCCCCTCGTTTCCATTGCGCGCCATGAAGACGCGAGCGAGGCCGGCCCGCAGGTGATTCTGCTGCAGGGCCTGGCCAAGGGCGACAAGATGGAGACTGTCATCCGCCATGCCACCGAGGTAGGCGTGGCGGCCTTCGTCCCCCTTGCCTGCACCCGCTCCATCGTGAAGCTGGACGCAAAGAAGGCGGCTGCGAAGACGGAGCGGTGGCGGGCCATCGCCAAAAGCGCGGCCATGCAATCGGGGCAGGCCCGCGTGCCGGAGGTCGCCGAGCCCGTCTCCGTGCGCGAGGCGGCCGCGATGCTCGGCCAGGCGACGGCCGTGCTCGTGTGCTGGGAGGAGGCGCCCGAGACGGCGAGTCTGCGCGAAGCCGTGCACGATGCGCTCCTCGCGACCTGCACGCCGGTCGCCGACGCCCGCATCGCCGTGGTCGTGGGCCCCGAGGGGGGCCTCGCCGAGGAGGAGGTGCAGCTTCTTCTCGGCTGCAACGGCCGCGCGCGCCTCGTGACGCTGGGCCCGTCCATCCTGCGTACCGAAACAGCCGGCATCGTGGCCCCGGCTCTCGCGCTCTACGAGCTGGGCGGGATGGGGAATCGGCCGTCTCCCACTTACGAGGGCAACCGTGGGTAGGGCCCTATTCGGCTACACGGTCGTGAACTTGGGCTGCAAGGTGAACCGCGTGGAGGCCGACGGTTTCGAACGGCTGCTCGGCGAGCGCGGGGGTGCTCCTGTGGCAGAATCTGCGGCTGACCTCATCATCGTAAACACCTGCACGGTCACCGGCGAGGCCGAGAAGAAGACCCGCAAGGCCGTGCGCCATGCCCTGTCGACCAACGGCGGTGCACGCGTCGTCGTCACGGGATGCGCGAGCGAGCTCTCGTCGGAGATCTTCGCCGCTATGGATGATCGCGTCGTTGTTGTACCCAAGGCAGGCGCGGATCTCTATCTCAGCGAGTTGGAAATGAGCGGCACAACTCCTTGCGAAACGCCTGAATCTTTCCCGGCATCGCCCGCCGATGGCCGCACGCGCATCGGCATCAAGGTGCAGGACGGCTGCGACAACGCGTGCACCTACTGCATCGTGCACGTGGCCCGCGGCCGCGCGACGAGCCGACCGGCCGACGAGGTGGTGGCCGAGGCGGTGGCCCTCGCTGAATCCGGCGTCCGTGAGGTTGTGCTCACCGGCATCAACCTGGGCTCTTACGACGCCGGCGGGGCGGATCTGACCGACCTGTGCCGCCGCCTTCTGGCGGCTACCGCCGATCTGCACGGCGCAGGCGAGCCTCCCTGCCGCTTCCGCATCGGCTCCATCGAGCCTATGGACGTGACTGGCGAGTTCGTCTCTCTCCTCGCCGAGGCCGAGGGCCGCATCTGCCGCCACCTGCATCTGCCCTTGCAGTCCGGCTCGTCCCGGGTGCTGCGCGAGATGGCGCGCCCCTACGACGCCCACGAGTTCCGCCAGCTGGCCGACTTCCTACGTGCCAGCGTTCCTTCCATCGCGCTGACCACCGACATCATCGTGGGCTTTCCCAGCGAGACCGATGAGGACTTCGAGGACACCTGCGCGCTCGTCCGTCACGTCGGCTTCTCGAAGATCCACGTGTTTCCCTACTCCAAGCGAGAGGGAACGCCCGCGGCCGCTCGCGCCGACCAGGTGCCCCCGGAGGTGAAGGCCGCCCGTGCCGCCCGCCTGCGTGCCCTGTCCGATGAGCTCGCCGCCGCCGACCGCGCCTCCCGCGCCGGCACCGTAGAACTTGCCCTCGTGGAAACCCCCGAAGTAGCCACCACCGAAAGCTATCACGAGGTAGCTGCCCCTGCGGGCGCAGACGCGGGATCGCTTGTGCCAGTACATTTACGATAATTGCTGGATCTTCGGAAGTTGTTGTGCGACAAGGGGAGAAGGTGAAGCATTATGTCGTTGCGCTCTTCTCTGCTAACTGACATCGCTGTTTCTGCATGAGATTTACGGCTATGAGCGTCTCGGCGGAATGCGGTGCTTCACGGTCGTGTCTCAAGCTTTGGGAAATGCCTGATCAGCGCTTTGACTTACTTCAGTACGTGCGCAACTTCGCGAAATCCGCACCCCCGAGACGCTCATAACCGTCAATCTCATGCAAAACCGAAGGGGTTCGTCGACCGAAGCATAGCTGGGAAGTTCTACGGTGTTCGCCCAAAGCGTCAAGTTTGTTTGAGAGGGAACGCCAAGAGAAGTTTTGGAGCAGGCGCACAACACGGCGCGCAACATAGGGTACAATAGCTACCATGACTGATTTGATGCAGACAACGCTCACGGCGCCCGGCGGGGTGGATATGGCCCTCGTCGTCGGCGCCTCCGACGAGGTCCTCCACGTGCTGGAGGAGTCCTTCGACGCTCGGCTCACCGTGCGGGGCGATCGCATCGTCATCGAAGGGAACGCCGTGGAGGTGCAGCAGCTCACCGCGCTGTTCGCCGACCTGTTCAAAACGGTGGAGGAAGGGCAGGCCCCCGATACCGACTCGGTGCGCCGTTCCGTCGAGCTGCTCCGCCAGGCGGAGTTCGCCCCCGCCGCCCTGCGCGACGATGTGCTGCTCACCTTCCGGGGCCGGGCCATCCGACCGAAGACCGCCGGCCAGAAGCACTACGTCGACGCCATCCGCGACAACACGGTCACCTTCGCCATAGGGCCGGCCGGCACGGGAAAGACCTACCTGGCCATGGCCATGGCGGTGGCGGCTTTAAAGCGCAAGGAAGTCGGTCGCATCGTGCTGTCGCGGCCCATCGTGGAGGCCGGCGAGAACCTCGGCTTTCTGCCGGGCACCCTCTTCGAGAAGGTGGATCCCTACATCCGGCCGCCCTACGATGCGCTGTACTCCATGTTCGATCAGGAGCGGGCAAATGCCCTCATCGAGAACGGCACCATCGAGATCGCTCCTCTCGCCTTCATGCGCGGGCGCACGTTAAATGACGCCTTCATTATCTTGGACGAGGCCCAGAACACCACGCCCGAGCAGATGAAGATGGCGCTCACGCGCTTGGGGTTCGGCTCGAAAATCGTCGTCACCGGCGACATCTCTCAAATCGATCTGCCCCGCGGGGAGAGCGGCCTTGTGCAGGTGCGCTCCGTCCTCGAGGGCATCGACGACATCGCGTTCTGCGATCTTTCCGGCAAAGACGTCGTGCGCCACTCCCTGGTGGCGACCATCGTGGCCGCCTACGAGCGCGCGGCGGGAAAGGCAAGATAGCCCATGGAAATCCTCATTACCTACGGACACCGCGAGGAGGATCTCGCCTCCCTTCCCATTCGCGACCTGGCCCTGTTCGTGCTCGAGCGCGAGGGAAAGCCCATCAACACAGAGGTCTCCATCAGCTTTGTGGACGATACGGCCATGGCCGAGCTGAACGAGCGCTTCCGCGGCATGGAGGGGCCCACCGACGTGCTCTCCTTCGAATGCGACAACATCGACGACGACATCACCGCCGCCGACGGGCCGAGCTGCCCGGTCTACGAGCTGGGCGACATCATCATCGCGCCCGACGTGGCCGCGCGTCAGAGCACCGAGTTCGGCAACTCCTTCGAGCAGGAAGTGTCGCTGCTCATCGTTCACGGGCTTCTGCACCTGTGCGGCTACGATCACATCGTGGACGAGGAGGCCGAGGTCATGGAGGCCCGCGAGCGCGAGCTGCTCACGGCCTGGACCGAGCGCGACCTGCCCGCTGTCTCCGAGAACCGCTGAGCGCTTGAGGGGCAGCCCGTTGGCCGACGACGATAAGATGAGACCGCTCGTGCGCAGAGCGGGGGAGAGCCGCCGTTGCGGGGAGGGGCGCTTCCCTCTCGCGTGCGCCTTCCGCTGCGCGGCCGCCGGCATCGCCTACGCCTTCCGCTCCCAACGCAACCTGAAGATCCAGGTGGTCCTGGGCCTTGCCGCCGTCGCAGCCGGATTCGCCCTGGGCATCAGCCGCGTCGATTGGCTCGCCATCGTGCTCTGCATCATCGTCGTGTCCGTGGCCGAGGTGGTGAACACCGCCATCGAGTCGGCGGTCGATCTCGCCTCGCCCGAATGGCACGAGCTGGCCCGCGCGGCCAAGGACGCGGCGGCCGGGGCCGTGCTTTTGGCCTCAGCGGGCTCGGTGATTGTCGGGCTCATCGTCTTCGCGCCCTATGTGCTCGACCTCCTCTAACGCACGACGCCCCGCCTCTTCGAAAGGAATTTCATGGATCTCGACGCCTACTTCGCTGAAAACCCCATGGGGGGCTCGTTTCCCACCAATCCTGACTTCAAGAGCGGATTCGTGACGCTGGTCGGGCGCCCCAACGCCGGGAAGTCGACGCTTCTGAACGCCATCATGGGCAAGAAGATCGCCATCACCTCGAACACGGCCCAGACGACGCGCCACCGCTTCCGTGCCGTGCACACCACCGACGCCGTGCAGATGATCATCGTGGACACTCCCGGCTTGCACAAGCCCCAGGACGCCCTCGGCGAGGAGCTGAACACGAGCGCCATCAAGGCTTTGGAGGACGTGGACGTCGTGGCCATGCTCATCGATGCGTCCAAGCCCATCGGGCGCGGCGACGAGTGGGTGGCCGCCCAGGTGCGCGCTGCCAAGGGCTCGGCGAAGATCTGCGTGCTCTCCAAGACCGACCTGGCGAGCGATGCCGAGATCAGCGCCCAGCGCGAGGCGGCCGAGAAGCTCTGCGACTGGGACGCCATGGTGGCGCTCTCGGCCGAGACGGGCCGCAACGTGGACGCCTTCGTGGAGGAGGTGCAGTTTCTTCTACCCGAGGGCCCGGCGTGGTTCCCGGCCGACATGGAGACCGACCAGCCGCTGGAGGTCATGGTGGCGGAGTTCATCCGCGAGAAGATCCTGCGCAACTTCTTCGACGAGGTGCCCCATGCCATCGGCGTGGCTGTGGAGGAGATGGAATTCGAGAAGCCGAACCTATACCGCATCTACGCGGTCATCTACGTGGAGCGCGACAGCCAGAAGGGCATCATCATCGGCAAGCGCGGGGCAGCCATCAAGCGCATCGGCACCGAGGCCCGCAAGGACCTGGAGCTTCTGCTCGGCGCGAAGGTGTTTTTGGACCTGTCGGTGAAGGTGCGCAAAAACTGGCGCCGAGACGCCAACCAGATCCGAAGATTCGGCTACGGGGAAGGGGCCTAGGCACCTGTCGGACCCTCGCTGACTTCCTTGGGCGAACCAGTAACTTTGTTGTTGCTGGATATGGGGGCTATATTCAGAATAATCGGGTACAATTTTCCTTATCTGTGCAATCAATGAGGAGAACGTCGATGAAATGCCCTCACTGCTCATTCGATAATCGTGACGACGCCGCGTTCTGCGAGAACTGCGGCGAAGTGTTCGTGGCCGCCTCGGCGAAAGTGTCGGTGCCTCCCGTGGTGGAGGTGCCCCCGGTCGTGCGCGTGCCCGACGTCGCCCCGGCGCCTTCCAAACCGGCGCCGCGGGCCTCGGTGGCCGATCTGGTCGATCCAGTGCCCGACGGCCCCGATGTCCCCGACCTGTCCGGCTTCGAGCGGCTGGTCGACTCAAGTTACGTTCCGCCGGCGGCCACTCAGGCCGGTGACACGGCCGAGATCCCGCGCATCAACGAGGAGTACGTGCCACGCGCCCGCAGCTACGCCATGGGACCGACGGAGAAGGAGCTGCGGCGCCGCGACCGCCAACAGAAGAAGCTCGCGAAGAAGTTTTCGAAGATGCAAGAGAAGGAGGAGGCCCGCAAGGCCAAGGAGCTCCTGCGGGCCGAGAAGGAGCGCCTGCGCGCCGAAACGGCTGCGGAGAAGGAGCGTTTGCGCGCCGCCGAGGCCGAGGCCCGCGAGCAGCGGCGGATAGCCGAGGAGGAGGCCCGCGAGGCCCGGCGCGCTGCCGAGGCTGCCGAGCGGGAAGAACGCGAGCGGCTTGAGCAAGAGCGGGTGGCTGCCGCGACAGCAGCTGCGGCCGTGGCAGCCGAGACTGCCGAGATGGAAGAAACGCCTGAATTCACGACGCCCGGCGAGGATGCCCCTGTTGCTGAGAACGAGGCCTCCAAGGCTGGCGATGCGTCCGGTGTCGCCTTCGGTGCGATTCCTGGCGCCGTCGCCGGCTTCGCAGCTGCAGACGCAACCGCCAAGGACGACGATCTCGACGAGGTGCTGTCCAGCGGGGACGAGGTAGTGAGCCTGTTCGAGCGGTCGGGCAAGCGTCCGGCGCGCATGGGCTCCCATGCGGCGCGGCCCTCCGTGAATCGTCAGGGCCGCGGTCGCTCCCGTAAGACCCAGGATGAGGCGGGGGCGACTCCGGAGACCCCGGTGGTGCAAGAGGCACCGCAAGCGTCGCCCAATGAGTCGGCCGACGCTTGCGCCGCCGAGGAAACGGCTCTCATGGAGGCCGCCTCCGCCATTGTCGTCGCCGACCAGGCGGCAGTCACGACTGCCGAGGCCGAGGAAGCGCTCGCGCCCCGGGCCACCGGCGAGCTGGCCTTCCCCTCGACCATCGAGGAGGAAACCCCTGAGCTGGAATCTTCCATAGATTTCTCGGCGCCCGAAGAGGCCGCGCCGGTTCGCGATGGCGCCGATGCGGAGGCTCCCTTCCCGGGGCCCTCCGCACGGCCCCCGCGCGCCAAAGGCCCGATCATCGCCGCCGCATGCATCGCCCTGGCCGTGGTGCTGGCGGCCGTAGCGGGTGGCACCTATATGGCCGAGCTGTGGGGCGGCAAGACCATCCCCGAGGTAGTGGGCCTTTCACAGCCGGAGGCGACCGATGCTCTGTCGGCCAAGGGCTTCGCCGCCCAGGCCGTCGAGGTGAAATCCGACGAGCCCCAGGGCACCGTCCTCTCAAGCGATCCCGAGCAGGGGCATCGCGCGGAAGAGGGCAGCACCGTGACGCTCTCCGTGGCCGTACCGCGCATCGTGCCGACCATCGTGGGCGCCACGAGCGAAGAGGCCGCCCAGGCTCTGGAGGCCGAAGGGTTCACGGCGGTCACCTACACCGAGGAGAAGTCGAACGAGGCCGCGGGCACCGTGCTGGCCGTGAGCCCGGAAGCGGGCACGGAGGCGAAATCCGGCGGCGCCATCACCGTCACCGTGGCCGTTCCCTATACCGTGCCCGACGTGGAAGGGATGTCTGAGGCCGACGCCAAGGCCGCGCTTCAAGCCGAGGGCTACGAGGTGACGAGCGAGTGGTACACCACCGAGGACATCGAGGAGGGCACTGCCGTCTCCACCGACCCGGCCGCCGGCAGCGAGCTGAACTCCGGCTCCGAGGTCACGCTGTATGTCGCCCACTCCCGCGGCACCGAGCTGGTGGACCTTACCCGCGAGATCCTGCCCGGGGCCAACCTCACCAACGACGAGGGCAGCTTCAAGGTGGAGAATATCAAGAGCTGCACCTACCGCGGCGACGGCGAGGTGCTCTACACCGTGGAGGCGCGCCAGTACGAGGTGGTCACGATGCCCTTCGGCCTGGGCCAGGAGACGGTGTTCGCCAAGAAGCTCACCACCATCGAGGGCGGCATCGTGTGGAACGACGACAACGAGGTCTCCTACGCCAGCCCCTCCATCCGCTACTAGGCGCGGGGCGGCTTCGTGGCGCAACCGACCTACTCCCTGCGCGCTCTCGTGCTGCGCCGTACGAAGCTGGGGGAGAGCGACCTCATTCTCACGCTGCTTTCCGAGGACGGCAGCCAGAAGCGGGCCGTGGCCAAAGGGGCCCGGCGGCCCAAGAGCAGCTTCGCGGCGCGCACCGAGCCCTTTTGCGTCATCGACGCCCTGTGCGCGACGGGCCGAAGCCTCGACATTCTGAAGGAGGCGCGGCTCGTCGCGGCCCATGACGCCTTGCGCTGCAACCTCGAGGCCTCTGCGGCCGCCGCGCCCGTAGCGGAGCTGCTCGCTCGCATGAGCCAGCGCGACCTCGCCAACCCGCGCCTGTTCCAGTCGGCGATGCGCGTGCTGGACGCCATGGACGGCGCCGATGACAGCCACCGTGCGGCGCTTTCGGCCGCCGAGCTGTTGAAGATCCTCGCCTTCTCGGGCCTGCGACCGAGCCTCGAGGTCTGCGTCGGCTGCGGCGAGCCGGTGGCGCTCGTCGAGGGCGCCCGCATCCCGTTCTCGGCTGCAGGCGGCGGAGTGCTCTGCGAGAGCTGCCGGGGCCTGGACGAATCCGTGCTTGTGGATGCCGGCACCCTCTGCTGGGCGCAGTACTTCCTCACAACCCCCTTCGACGCCATTGCAGAAGGGCCGGCCGACCTTACGGGCACCTTCGCCGTGCTGCACCTCGTGCAGGATCTCGTCCGCGCCCACATCGGCAGTTCGCTGAAGTCCCTCGAGTTCCTCTTCACGTGCGGCCTGTTCTAGTGTCGCACCGCTTTTTCGCCGCGCTCACCCAGCCCCAATATGCAGAAACCGTGTCGCTCGCGGAAACCTTGGGCGAGCCGCGCCGCAAGTGCCCTATACTGGGCGGGCTGCCAAAACGGCGGCGGAATTCGCCTTTGGTTCCCACGGACCACTTCCATGGCTACCCAAGACGGATGGAAACGGTAGGCCGCGCACGCGGCGAAGACGGGGGAGACCCCGGGAAAGAAAGGTGGACCAGCTATGGCCAGCAAGCTCAGCATCTCCAAGGAGCGCACCGCGGAACTCATCAAGGAGTTCGGCAAGAACGATCAGGACTCCGGTTCCGCCGAGGTTCAGATCGCCATCCTCTCGGAGCGCATCCGCAACCTCACCGAGCACCTGAAGACGCACAAGAAGGACAACCACACCCGTCGTGGCCTCATGATGCTCATCGGTAAGCGCCGCGGTATGCTGAAGTACATCAAGGAGCGCAACATCGAGGAGTACCGCGAGCTCATCAAGAAGCTCGGTATCCGCGACAACATCTAGCTCGAGCATGTACGGGGCCCCGCCTGGGGCCCCGTTTTCTGCTATAAGCGGTCGGAAGCGCATGAGGCGCCGACGGTCGCGGGGGCGGCGAATGTAAGTAGCCGCGCCCGAAGAAGTCCTCCGCAATGAGGCGGGGGAGTTGAAGAGAAAGAAAAGCGTTATGACGAAAATTGTCGAAGAATTCGAGTTGTACGGCAAGCAGTACCGCCTCGAGACCGGCGAGCTGGCCAAGCAGGCCACCGGCGCTGTGCTCGTGACCTGCGGTGCCACGAGCGTGCTCGTGACCGCCGTCGTCTCCAGCCAGGAGAAGGACTACGACTTCTTCCCGCTCACGGTCGACTACATCGAGAAGATGTACGCCGTGGGCCGCATCCCCGGCGGCTACCTGAAGCGCGAGGCGAAGCCGTCCGACCACGGCACGCTCGTGGCCCGCATGGTGGACCGTCCCATCCGTCCGGGCTTCCCGGACGGCTACAAGAACGAGGTGCACATCGTGGCCACCCCGTTCGTCATCGACGGCGAGAACCTGCCCGACACCATCTGCGTGGCCGGCGCCTCGGCGGCGCTCCTCGTAGGCGGCGCGCCCTTCGACGGCCCTGCTGCCTGCGTTCGCATCGGCCGCGACATCGAGACCGGCGAGTTCATCGTGAACCCCACGGTCTCCGAGCAGGAGAACTCCGATCTGGAGCTCACCATCGCCGGCACCGCCGACTACATCTCCATGGTCGAGGCCGGCGCTGCCGAGATCTCCGAGGAGGACATGCTGGCCGCCATGACCTTCGGCCAGGAGGCCATCGCCGCCTTCTGCGAGAAGCAGGCCGCCTTCCTCGCCAAGGTGAACCCCACCCCCATGGACTACACCATCCACGCCGCCGACCCGTCGGTAGCCGAGCGCGTCGACGCGCATCTCGACGAGATGTCCGCGGCCCTCAAGGACGCCGACAAGACCGCCCGCATGCAGAAGGTGGAAGAGCTCAAGTCCTCCATCATCGAGAACGACTTCACCGAGGAGGAGCGCACTGCCTGGGGCTCCGACATCAAGGCGGCCCTCAAGGCCCTCGAGAAGCGGGCCATGCGCGCCATGATCCTTGAGACCGGCGAGCGCGTCGACGGCCGCACCCCCGAGGAGATCCGCCCGCTGTACATCGTGCCGGGGTATCTGCCCCGCGTCCACGGCTCGGGCCTGTTCCAGCGCGGCCAGACCCAGGTCATGTCCGTGTGCACCCTGGGAATGCTCAACGAGTGGCAGCGTCTCGACACCATCTGGCCCGAAGAGGGCAAGCGCTACATGCACCAGTACAACTTCCCGCCCTACTGCACCGGCGAGACCGGCCGCATGGGGGCGCCTAAGCGCCGCGAGGTGGGCCATGGCGCCCTGGCCGAGCGCGCGCTTTTGCCCGTGCTGCCCGACACCGACACCTTCCCCTACGCCATCCGCGTGGTCTCCGAGGTGCTCGAGTCCAACGGCTCCTCCTCCATGGCCTCCACGTGCGGAAGCTGCCTGGCCCTGATGGACGCCGGCGTGCCGATCTCCGCGCCCGTCTCCGGTGTGGCCATGGGCCTCATCAAGGAGGGCGACGACGTGGTCATCCTCTCCGACATCCAGGGCATCGAGGACTTCCTCGGCGATATGGACTTCAAGGTCTGCGGCACCCCTAACGGCATCACCGCCCTGCAGATGGACAACAAGGCCAAGGGCCTGTCCGTCGAGATTTTGGCCCGCGCCCTGAAGCAGGCCCACGAGGGCCGCGCCTTCATCCTGGCCGCCATGCTGGACACCATCGACGGCCCGCGTGCCGAGATGAAGGAGACCGCGCCGCGCATCGAGACCATCAAGATCCCCGTGGACAAGATCCGCGACGTCATCGGTTCCGGCGGCAAGGTGGTTCGCGGCATCCAGGAGGAGACCGGCGCCTCCATCGACATCCAGGAGGACGGCACCATCCATGTGGGCGCCGTGTCCGGCACCGCCATGCAGGCGGCCAAGGACATGATCCTCGGCATCGTGAAGGAGCCCGAGGTGGGCGAGGTCTTCGAGGGCGAGGTCGTCGGCATTAAGGACTTCGGCGCCTTCGTGAAGCTCACGCCTGGCAAGGACGGCCTGCTCCACATCTCGCGCGTGGCCAACGGCCGCGTCGGCAAGGTAGAGGACGTGCTGAGCCTGGGCGACATCGTGAAGGTGGAAGTGCTCGAGATCGACCCGAAGACGGGCAAGATTTCGCTGGACCGCCTGGACAAGCCGGACGCGCCGGCTTCCGCGTCCCCGGCTCCGCGCGACAAGGGCGAGCGCCACGAGCGCCGCGAGCGTCGGGAGGACAACCGTCCCGGCCGCGCCGGCCGCACGCCGCGCCGTCGCCACGAGAGCGGCAGCAGCAACTAGCACTTTATGGAAAGGGTCGCAATCGCGGCCCTTTCTTGTTGCGAGCGGAATCCGCTACGCCGGCACCGTCCTGTAGGGGCAGACCTTGGTCTGCCCTAACGCCCCAGCGAAAGAGAAACCGGGGATGCCTAGATGGTTCGGATTGCTTAGGCAGAAGTTCACGCCGCGACTCTCCCGGAGAGGGGCCAGGGGGCACCTTGATTCGCTCAGACAGTCCTCGCCGGTATCGAAGGCGCGCCGAGCGCATTAATCCCTGAATCCTCGCGCCTTCGATACCGTCTGCGGAACTCGCTCGGTCAAGGCACCCCCTGTCTCCTCTTCGCTCTCACATTGTTGCTTTACAATAGCGTTCACGCTTCTTGTTGAATCTGACTGGTGTATGGGAGGTTTCCTATGATCAAAGTTGCGGTGGCGGGTTATGCGGGGCGGATGGGCTCGGCGGTGGTGGATGCGGTGACGGCCGCGGACGACATGACGGTCGTCTGCGGTATCGATCCTCATGCCAAGGAGGCGCCCTTCCCCGTGTTCGGCACGCTGGCCGAGGCGCTGGACGCGACGGATGTCGACGTGCTCGTGGATTTCACGCAGCCGAACGTGGTGGCGGCCAATCTCTCGGTGGCGCTGCCGCGGGGAGTCGACTGCGTGGTGGGGACGACGGGGCTTTCCAACGAGACGCTGGAGGGACTGGCCGCCTCGGCGACGCCGGGGACGTGCCTGTTCTACGCGCCGAACTTCACCACCGGCGCCGTGCTCATGATGGAGTTCGCGAAGGCGGCCGCTCCCTACTTCCCCGAGGCCGAGGTCATCGAGTACCACCACTGCAACAAGAAGGACGCGCCCTCCGGCACCGCCGTGCGCACCGCCGAGATCATCGCAAAGGCGCGTGCCCCCCGCGTGAGCGAGGCGCCCGGCCGCGAGACGGAGATCGCCGGGGCCGAGGGAGCCCGCGGGGCGCTCATCGAGGGCGTGCCCGTGCACTCGGTGCGTTCCATGGGCTTCGTGGCCAGTCAGGAGGTCATCTTCGGCTCGCTGGGCCAGACGCTCACCATCCGCCACGACTCATGGGACCGCACCTCCTACATGCCCGGCGTCCTCCTCGGCATCCGCAGCGTAGGGGAGCGCGACGGCCTCATCGTCGGCCTCGAGAGCTTCATGAACTAGTTTCGCCCCGCTCAAACCCCTAAGTTTTGGCTGGTGGCGGCATGAGGAAGCCAAAACGAGGGGGTTTGCGCGGGTTGCGCATGGATAACTTGGAAGGCGTCTGGGTAAAACCCCAGGTCGTAACTTTCTCTATCATTGCGAACGAGATTTTTACCCACGCAAACCCCCGCATTTTGGCTGGCGCGTTGCTTTCGTAGCCAAAATGCGGGGGTTTGCGGGGATGCGTCGTCGCCGAGGTGACTGATCGCGACTGAAACGCGAAAAGGGTCCCAGGCACTCCCCACGAGCGGCACTTTGTCGCCGCAGGTTGTGCGTTTGACGGACTTACGAGCGCTCGCGTTTTACTTGCGGCCCATCAATGGCATAATGGGATAGTGTTTGGGCGCCGCGGCGCCCCCGACGTTTGTTTAAGGAGATACTTCCATGGAGTTCAAGCGCGATCCTCGCTTCGGCCGCATGATTCCGGCCATGGTCACCCCGTTCAACGCCGACCTCGAACTCGATCTCGACCGGGCCCAGGAGCTGGCCGACCGACTCGTGCGCGGCGGCGCCGACGCCCTTATCGTCAACGGCACCACCGGTGAGAGCCCCACGGTGTTCTATCCCCAGAAGCTCGAGCTGTTCCGCGCCGTGGTGCGCGCCGTGAACGGCCGCATCCCGGTCATCGCGAACGTCGGCGACAACTGCACGGCCGACACCGTGTACTTCGCCCAAGATGCCGCCAAGCAGGGCGTCGATGGCTTCATGTGCGTCGTGCCCTACTACAATAAGCCTCCGCAGGAGGGCCTGTACCGCCACTTCAAGACCATCGCGGATTCTACGGACATGCCCATCATCCTGTACAACATCCCCGGGCGCTGCTCTATCAACATGGAGGGCGACACCACCCTGCGCTTGGCCCACAACTGCGACAACGTCGTGGCCATCAAGGAGGCCTCGGGCAACTTCGAGCAGATCAAGTACATCATCGACAACGCTCCGGCCGGTTTCGACGTGTACTCCGGCGACGACTCGTCCACCCTCGACATCATGGAGCTGGGCGGCGTGGGCGTCATCTCCACCATCGGCAACGTCGCGCCCGATCGCATGAAGGCCATCGTCGATCTGGCCGCCAAGGGCGAGTGGGATGCGGCTCGTGAGGCCAACGAGGCCCTGATGCCGCTCATGAAGGGCCTGTTCGAGACCTCGAATCCCATCCTCGTGAAAGAGGCCCTGAGCCTTGTCGGCTTCCCCGTCGGCGGCGTGCGCCTGCCGCTCGTGGACGCCACGCCGGAGCAGTCGGCGCGCCTGGCCTCCATCATGCGCGAGGTCGGTGTTCTTGACTAGAATCGTCCACCATTGAAGATGCGACGCCGGCCCGATGCCCTCGGGTCGGCGTTTTTGCGCGTTACTACCTTTAGAAAGAGGCATTGAATGACCAAAGAAAACCAAGAGAAGCAGAACGGCCGCACGGAGGGCGGCAGCGGCAAGAACGCCAACCGGCGCAACAACGATCGCCGCAAGAACAACACCTCCTTCAAGCGTGTGAACCTGGAGCGCAAGCGCCCGCAGCTCTCGCGCGGCGAGACAGCGGCGGCCAAGGAAGTCCCCTCCGGCAGCCGAAAGCCGCGGCGCGGCTCGAAGGCGGGCAAGGACCCGAACGCGAAGCTCAAGATCATCCCGCTCGGCGGTCTTGACGCCATCGGCAAGAACATGACCGCCTTCGAGTGCAACGGCGACATGATCTTGGACGACGCGGGCCTGATGTTTCCCGACGACGACCATCCGGGCATCGACCTCATCCTGCCCGACTACACCTATGTGCTGGAGAACGCCGACAAGCTGCGCGGCATCGTCATCACCCACGGCCACGAGGACCACACGGGCACGCTGCCCTACCTTCTGAAGGATCTCGACCGCACGGTGAACATCTACGCCACGAAGCTCACGCTCGGCCTCATCGAGGGCAAGTTCGCCGAGCACCGGGTGAAGAACGCCAAGCTCATCGAGATCAAGCCCGGCGACGAGGTCAAGCTCGGCTGCTTCACGGTGGACTTCTTCGCCGTGAACCACTCCATCCCCGGCGCGGTGGGCCTGTTCATCCAGAGCCCGGCCGGCAACGTTTTGCACACCGGCGACTTCAAGCTGGACCAGACCCCCATCGACGGCATCACCACCGATTTCGGCGCCCTGGCCCGCTTCTCGGAGACGGGGGTCGACCTCATGATGAGCGACTCCACCAATGCGACGAACCCGAACTTCACCCCGTCCGAGGCCGAGGTGGGGAAGACCTTGGAGCAGATCATCTCTCAGGCCAAGGGGCGCGTCATCATCGCCAGCTTCGCGAGCCACATCCACCGCATGCAGCAGATCTGCGACGCGGCGGTAAAGAACGGCCGCAAGGTGGTGGTCACGGGCCGCTCCATGATCCAGAACACCGACATCGCGCGGCGGCTCGGCTACCTGAACATCTCCGACGACAACCTCATCGACGCCTACGACCTGAAGGGCATTCCGCCCGAGCAGGTGGTCATCATGTGCACCGGCAGCCAGGGCGAGCCGCTGTCGGCTCTGGCCCGCATCGCCAACGGCGAGCACAAGACCATCGAGATCGAGGAGGGCGATACGGTCATCATCTCGGCCACGCCGGTTCCCGGCAACGAGAAGGCCGTCACCCGGGTCATCAACCAGCTGGCCAAGATCGGCGCCGACGTGTACGACAAGAGCCGGGCGCGGGTGCACGTGTCGGGCCATGCCGGGGCCGAGGAGCTGAAGATCATGCTCTCCATCGTGAAGCCGAAGAACTTCATGCCGGTTCATGGCGAGGCCACGCACCTGCGGGCCCACGCGAAGCTGGCCGAGGCCACCGGCGTCGACCCGGACAACATCTACGTGCTTGAAAACGGCGACTCCCTGGAGCTTTCCGCCCGGGGCGTCGAGCGCGGCGAGGGCGTGCCCTCGGGCATCGTCTACGTGGACGGCCTTTCGGTGGGCGACACCTCCCAGGACGTGCTGGACGAGCGCAACACGCTCGGCAACCAGGGCTTCGCCTCGGTGGCCGCGGCCGTGAACATGAAGGATCGCAAGCTCGTCGGCCAGGTGCAGGTGTCCATGCACGGCATTACCGGCGGCGACGACTACTATCTGGCCCACGAGGCCGAGAACACCGTGGCCAACGCCCTGCGCAAGTGCCTTTCCAAGGACGGAGGCGTGAAAGAACTGCGCAAGGCCGCCCGCGACGCGCTGCTCTCGCTTCTCTGGGAGCGCACCAAGCAGCGCCCCATGGTCGTCGTGAACCTGCTGGAGGTCTAGAGGCACCGTGGCGCGCAATACGAGCACCAACAAAGAGAAGACGAGCGCCCAGAAGGCCTCGGGGAACCTGTCGAAGAGCGGCACGCGCAAATCCGCCGCGGCCCGCAGCCGCGCCGTGGAGGCCGAGCCCCGCATCTTGGACGACCGCACGCGCCGCGACATCGTGGGCGTCGGCTTCATCATTTTGGGCATTGTGCTGTTCATCGCGGCCGCGGCTCCGGCCGGGGCCATCGTGACCGACTTCCTCTCGGAGTCGCTCCACGTCGTCTTCGGCGTGGGCTGCTACATCATGCCCTTCTTCCTCGTCGCCATCGGCGGCGCCGTTCTGTACCGCATGCAGTCGGAGCGCATGTCGCTGCGCGTCACGCTGGGCCTATCGCTCATCCTCGTGGCGCTGCTCGGCATCATCGCCCTGTTCACGCCGACGACCGGCATAGGACCTGCCGCCCTGTTCGACCGCATCGCGCTCGTGACCCATGGCGGCTATGTGGGGGCGGCGCTCGCCTGGGTGGGGCTCACGCTCTTCGGGCCGGCCATCTCCGCCATCCTGCTCATCGGGGTGGCCATCGTCGGCGTCATCGTCATCGGATTCTCCATCTCCGCATTTCTGGAGAAGGTGCGCGCCCGCTACGACTTGGACGGCGAGGGTGCCGCCTCCCTCATTCCCGATGCCTTCGGATCTATGAGGCGGGGGAGGGGCAAGCCGCCGCTGACGACCATGGCCGAGTCCGCCGATCTGCCCCCGGCAGCCCATGGGGCGCCCACCGCCCGCATCTCCTTGGACGAGCAACCGCGCCGGCGCTCCCGCGGGGCTGCAGCCGACACCGTGTCCGATGCGGCCGTCACGCGGCAGCTGGGCGCCCAGAAGACGGACGGCCTCGTGCCCATCCAAGCCCCTGATCCGCGCGAGGTGGCCGAGGTGGAGGACATCTCCGCCGTGGAGCCAGCCGCTCCCATGACCCGCAAGCTCGGGCGGCGCCGGCAGGAGGCCGAGGTCGCCGAGCGCGAGGCCGCGAAGACGAAGCCCGTGAGCAAGAAGACGGCCCCCAAGAAAAAGAAGGAGGCGCCCGCCCAACCGATCTCCAAGGACGGCTTCCAGCTGCCTCCCATGACTCTCCTCGCCACCGGCGGCGCCCGCCGCGGCTCTACCGAGGAGGAGCTGCGGGACGTAGCCGCCGAACTGCAGGGGACCCTGGAGGACTTCGGCGTCATGGCGAGCGTGGTCGGCTGGGTGGAGGGCCCAACGGTGACGCTGTTCAAGGTGGACCTGCCCTCCGGCGTGCGCGTGAGCAAGGTCACCAACCTCACCGATGACATCGCGCTGGCGCTCGCCGCTCCTGGCGTGCGCATCTTCGCCCCCATCCCCGGCACCAACTACGTCGGCATCGAGGTGCCCAACCGCAACCGCCAGATGGTGTATCTCCCCGACGTGCTCGCCGCTGCGGGCCCCGGGCCTTTGCAGGTGGCCATCGGCGAGGACGTGGAGGGCCACGCCATCGTCCACGACCTGGCGAAGATGCCCCACGTGCTCATCGCCGGCACCACCGGCTCGGGCAAGTCGGTGGAGGTGAACTCCATGATCATGTCCATCCTCATGCGCGCGACCCCGGCCGAGGTGCGCTTCATCATGGTGGACCCCAAGCGCGTGGAGTTCGCCCCCTACGAGGGCATCCCGCACTTGTACGTCCCCGTGGTCACCGAGTGCCGCGAGGCCTCCAGCGCCCTTTCCTGGGCCGTGGCCGAGATGGAGCGGCGCCTGAAGATGTTCTCGAAGTGCGGCGTGCGCAACATCATCACCTTCAACGAGAAGGCCCGGGCGGCCCAGGCCGCCGACGAGGCCGCGGAGAAGAGGGGGGAGGAGCCGCCGGAGAACCCCTACGGCGAGCCCATTCCCTACATCGTCATCGTCATCGACGAGCTGGCCGACCTCATGATGAACGTGGGCAAGGAGGTCGAGTTCTCCATCAGCCGCATCGCCCAGCTCGCCCGCGCCGCCGGCATCCACCTCATCATCGCCACCCAGCGCCCCTCCACCAACGTGGTCACGGGCCTCATCAAGGCGAACATCACCTGCCGCATCGGGCTTACGGTGGCCTCGGGCATCGACTCCCGCGTCATCCTCGACTCCACGGGCGCCGAGAACCTCATCGGCATGGGGGACATGCTCTTGGCCAAGCCGGAGTACCCCAAGCCCATCCGCATCCAGGGCCCCTACATCCCCGACGACGAGATCGTCGCCGTGGTGGCACACCTGAAGAGCCAGGGCGAGCCGGAGTACCACTCCGAGATCCTGAAGACCAACGTCGTGACCTTGGGCGACTCCTCGCCTTCGGGGGAGGGGGGCTCCGAGGCCGACGATCCGCTTCTGTGGGAGGCCGCCGATGTGGTGGTTTCAAGCGATTTGGGCTCCACGAGCAACCTTCAGCGTCGCTTGAAGGTCGGATACGCGCGAGCTGGACGTATAATGGATCAGTTGGAAGAAAAGGGCATCGTGGGCCCGGCCAACGGAAGCCGCCCGCGCGAGGTGCTCGTCGACCAAATGGAACTGGAAACACTGAAGGCCTTCGAGGCCGCTGACGAATAGGCCGGAACGGAACCGCACCGCAACGGCCAACGGAAAACACAGAGGAGACCATCGTGGCGAGACAGACATCATTCGGCGAGGCGCTTGCCCATGCCCGCGAGCGCAAAGGACTCGATTTGTCCACGGCCGCCCGCAAGCTGCGCATCCGCCCGGATATCCTGCGCGCCATCGAGGAGGGCGATTTCGCCCGCATGCCCCCGCGCGGCTACACGTCGAACATGGTGGGCGCCTACGCGCGCCTGGTGGGGCTGAACCCCACGGAGGTCACCCGCGCCTACCGGGAAGAGGTCTACCAGTTCGAGACGGGCCGCCGTCCGGCGAGCAACCGTCGCGAGCGCCCCCGCGATGCCGGACGCACGGTCGCGCTGCCCTCCAGCCGCGACCGGGGATCCTCTCGGGGCTCCTACCGAGACGATTACGCGGGCTCCCCGCGCTCCGGCCGTTCCGGCTTGGGCGGTTCCTCGGCCCGCACGGGCAGGGCGGCTCCGCAGCCCCAGTACACCAACCTCGTCCAAGGGCGCCAGGCACCGGGCATCGCGGCGAACATCGGCTCGTATTTGCCGCTCATCATCGTGGGCGCCATCATCGTGGGCCTGCTCGTCCTCGTGATCGTCCTGGCCTTCGGAAACCGTGCGGCGCCGGAAAGCGATGTGCCCACGGTGCCCATCTCCGGCATGCAGAACCCTGCCGGCACCGATACCGGTGCCGCAAACGAGGGCGCAGGCGACGCAACGGCGCCCACCCAGCAGCCCGTGGCGCCGACGAGCGCCAAGTTCAGCTACAACGTGCCCGAGGGGTCAAGCGTCTACATCGAGGTCGTCCAGGACGGCAAGACCGTGGAGGCGGGCGATGTCACCGGGCCCAAGACGGCCGATTTCGATGTGACCGGAACGCTGAAATTCGTGCTTTCCGGTGATGACGAGGACATCGCCGCCGTCAAGCTCACCCTCGACGGCGAGGAGGTGAAGGCCGAGGATCAGAACGGCCGCGGCGTCTACACCTACACCGTCAACTTCGAGGACGTGCTCAACGATTGGAAGCGCGCCAACGGCGTGGCCGGCGCCTCCTCGGATAGCTCCGGCGACTCGGATTCCGGCTCCTCCTCCAGCTCGGATTCCTCGAGCGACGACTCCAGCACCAGCGACCGTCCCTCCGACACCTCCGGAAATGGCGACTCGTCCGACTCCGGCGAGGACTCCTCCAACAGCGCGGCCTAGCGGGCCCATCGAGAAAGGCAATCAACCCATGGCTAAAGAATCCAGCTTCGACATCGTCTCCACGGTGGATATGCAGGAGGTGGACAACGCCTTCCAGCAAGCCAAGAAAGAGCTTTCCCAGCGCTACGATCTGAAGGATTCGGGCGCCGAGATCTCCCTGGACAAAAGCGCCGGCACCCTGACGGTGACCGCGCCGGCCGAGTTCGTGGCCTCCCAGGTCATCGACGTCATCGGCAGCAAGCTCATCAAGCGCGGCATCGATCTTACCGCCGTGAAGTGGGGGGATTCCACGCCTTCCTCCGGCGGCGGGGTGCGGCGGTGCGCCACGGTGGTCAACGGCATCGACAAGGAGACCGCGGGCAAGATCAACAAGGACATCAAGGCCCAGAAGCTCAAGTGCAAGGTGACCGTCGAGGGCGACAAGCTGCGCGTGAGCTCTCCCTCCCGCGACACGTTGCAGGAGGTCATCGCCTTCTTGCGCGGCCAGGACTACGGGCAGCCGCTGCAGTACGTCAACTATCGCTAGGACTACGGACGTGATCAATATGACGCGCGACAGCGCGGTGCCCTCCGTCTGCCTCATCACGATGGGGTGCGCGAAGAACGAGGTGGACTCGGCCGCCATGGCGCGGCGCTTGCGCGAAGCCGGCTTCTCCGTGACCGAAGAGGCGTCCAGCGCCGACGCCATCATCGTGAACACCTGCTCGTTCATCCAGGCGGCCACCGAGGAGAGCATCGATGCCATCCTCGAGGCCGCCTCCCTGCCCAAAGTGGATGAGGGCTCAGCCGCCCTCATCGTCGCCGGCTGCATGCCGGCCCGTTACGGGGACGACCTGGCCGCGGAGCTGACGGAGGCGTCGGCCTTTGTGCCCTGCAGTCGCGAGGACGATATCGCGGAAGTGGTGGCGCGCGCTCTGGGGATCCCCCTGCCCGTGGCGGCCGTCGGGGGCGAGCCCGCAGAAGGGGAGGGCCGGACGTTCGCCTACGTGAAGATATCCGACGGCTGCGACCGCTTCTGCTCCTACTGCACCATCCCCTTCATTCGCGGGCGCTACCACAGCTTCCCGTACGAGCAGATCGCCGAGGACGTCGAGCGCGAGATCGCCTCCGGCGCCCGGGAGATCGTGCTCATCGCCCAGGACACCGGACGCTGGGGCGCCGACCTTCCCGACGGCCGCGACCTCGCATGGCTCGTCGACACGCTGGCCGAGGCGCACCCCGACACGTGGTTCCGCGTCATGTACCTGCAGCCCGAGGGCGCAACCGACGAGCTGCTCTCCGTTATGGCGGCCCGCGAGAACGTTTGCTCTTATCTGGACATTCCCCTGCAGCACGTGAGCGAGCCGATCCTTCGGGCCATGAACCGCCGAGGGGATGCCGCGGCGTTTCGCGCCCTCATCGAGCGCATCGAGGCCGCGGTGCCCGATATCACCTTGCGCACAACGCTCATCGCGGGATTTCCCGGCGAGACCGACGAGCAGTTCGAGGAGCTCCTCGATTTCGTCTCCGAGGGGCTGTTCCATTACGTCGGCGTCTTCCCCTACTCCCGCGAGGAGGGCACCGCCGCCTTCGACCTGCCGAACCAGATCGACGAGGACGAGAAGGCCCAGCGGGCCCAGGTGCTGCGCGACGCCGCCGATGCCGCCTGCGGGCCCCGCATCGCCGAGCGCATCGGGAAGGGGGCGATCGTGCTCGTCGAGGGAACCGAGGAGGACGGCCAGCGCTTCGGTCGCGCCCAATGCCAGGCGCCCGAGGTGGACGGCGTCACCTACGTGTCCCGCGGCGAGATCGGCGCGTTCGTTTCCTGCACCATCGCGGATACCCTGCTTTACGAAATGGAAGGCGAGTAGGCCATGACCACCATCCAGCCCACGGCTCCGGACAAGCTCTGGACGCCGGCGAACATCGTCACGCTCATCCGCATCTGCCTGGTGCCGGTCTTCGTGCTGGCGATCCTGAGCCCCTGGCCCGAATGGGTGGGCCTGCCGGGCATCACCATGGAGGCGAAGTGCGTCATCGCCGCTGGCATCTTCATTCTCATCTCCTGCACCGATTGGATCGACGGATATCTCGCCCGCAGTCGCGGGGAAGTGACCGACTTCGGGAAGTTCATGGATCCCCTGGCCGATAAGATCCTCGTCACGGCGGCGCTCATCGCCCTGGTGGAGCTGGCCGTGCTGCCCGGCTGGCCCGTGCTCATCATCCTTGCCCGCGAGTTCATCGTCTCGGGCATCCGCATGGTGGCGGCCAGCAAGGGCACGGTCATCGCCGCCAGCTGGTACGGCAAGGCCAAGACGGTGTTCCAGATCATCGCCATCGTGCTGTTCCTTCTCAAGGACTCGCTCACGTTCACCACGGCGGCCGGCGCCTTCACCAACCCCATGTTCGTGCTGTCCTGGACCGTCATGGTCATCGCGCTCGTCCTGACGGTCATGTCCATGCTCGACTATCTCGTAAAGGCGCGCCATCTGTTGAAGGGGAGCGCGGGGGCCAAAACCGCAAAGGCGGCCGCCCCTTCTGCGGCACCCACCGAGATCGCGGCGCTGCAGAAGGCCATCGACGAGCAGGCGCGCATCATCGTCGAGAAGGCGACGGCCGCAGGGGCCACGGTGGCCACAGCCGAGAGCCTCACCGGCGGCCTCATCGCGGCCATGCTCACTTCCGTGCCCGGGTCGTCGGCCTCGGTGCGCGGCGGCATTGTGAGCTACGTGAACGAGGTGAAGGCCGAGGTACTCGGCGTTTCCGAGGACGTGCTCGCGCGACAGGGGGCCGTCGACGAGCTGGTGGCCCTGCAGATGGCCCGTGGCGCCCTGCGCGAGCTGGGCAGCGACGTCTCGGTGGCGGTCACGGGCATCGCCGGACCGACGGGCGCCGAGCCCGGCAAGCCGGTGGGCACGGTGTGGATCGGCTGCGCCACCGCCAAAAAGACCCATGCTGCATGCCATCATTTCGAAGGCGGCCGCGAGGCCGTGCGCTTGCAAACGGTGCTGATCGCCCTGCGCACGATGGAAGAGGCGCTCGCGAGCTTCTGACAGCGCCGCGGTTTTGGCGAGGGCGCACGGGCACTCTGCGACGAGAGTGCGACAGCGGTACGGTCGGCGCGAGGACTCAAATGAGACATTCCCGCGTCATTGCTGCGGTCGCGTACCGTTATGCTGTTTTCGCGCACAGAGAGAACTGGTTTTTGAGAATCACCTCTTGACGTACATACGTTTGTTCGTATAATGATGAAAACAGGCCATTTGTTCGCCTGGCCCAGACAAGGAGAGGTCATGAACGAAGATAAAGAAAAGATGCTCAAACTCACCACTGATCAAATCGAGTCCAAGTTCGGCAAGGGCTCTATCATGACCCTCGGCGAGGGAGGCGCCGATCTCAACATCGGGGTCATCCCCACGGGCGCCCTGCCGCTCGATGCCGCGCTCGGCATCGGAGGCGTGCCCCGCGGCCGCATCATCGAAATCTACGGTCCCGAGTCAAGCGGCAAGACAACGCTCGCCTTGCAGATTCTCGCGGAGGCTCAGGCGCTGGGCGGTATCGTTGCCTTCATCGATGCCGAGCACGCCCTCGATCCCGTTTACGCCGCGCGCATCGGGGTCGATATCGACGAGGTGCTCATCTCCCAGCCCGACACCGGCGAGCAGGCGCTGGAAATCTGCGATATGCTCGTGCGCTCGGGCGCTATCGACTGCGTCATCGTCGACTCTGTGGCGGCGCTCGTTCCCCGTGCCGAAATCGAGGGCGAGATGGGGGATACCACCGTGGGCCTTCAGGCTCGGCTCATGTCCCAGGCCCTGCGCAAGCTGGCCGGGTCGCTGTCGAAATCGAACACCACCTGCATCTTCATCAACCAGCTGCGCGAGAAGATCGGCGTCATGTTCGGCAACCCGGAGACGACCACCGGCGGACGCGCCCTGAAGTTTTTCTCCTCGGTTCGCATCGACATTCGCCGCATCGACTCTATCAAGCAGAACGGCGATGTGGTCGGCAATCGCGTGAGGGCGAAGGTGGTCAAGAACAAGGTGGCTCCTCCTTTCCGCCAAGCGGAGTTCGATCTCATGTACGGCGAGGGCATCTCTCGGGAAGGCTGCATCGTCGATATGGCCGTGGAATGCGGCGTGGCCAAGAAGTCCGGCGCCTGGTACACCTACGGCGAGGAGCGCCTGGGCCAGGGCCGCGAGGCGGCCAAGCAGACGCTCAAGGAGAACCCCGATCTGCGTGAGGAGCTCGAGAACAAGGTCCGCGAGGCCTACGAGATCCCCGTCATCGAGCGTCCGGCCGAAAACGAGTCGTTCACGCCGGCGCCCAAGAGCGGCAAGAAGAAGTAACGCATCGTGGCGTCCAAGGCCGACATACTCGCAGCGCTCAGGGCGGATATCGCCGCCCTGGAAGCCGCCCCTCCCTCAGAGGAACCGTGCGCGCAAATCGCCGCTTGGCCGCACCCTGCCGAGGACGACGCCGTTTGCGGCAGGGATACAGGGGCGTCTTGCGCGCAGGATCTCTCCCGCTCCTCTCGTGGAGAGGAGCGGGAGAGCGCTCTGAGCGGCGAGGAGGGGAAGACGGCCCGAGACGCGTACCAGAAGATCCTCCGATGGGCCGCGGTTCGCGAGCGCTCCACGGCCTACCTGCGCGAGCGCCTGCTGAAGGACGACTTTCCTGCGGCAGTGGTGGAGGAGGCCCTTCAGCGCGCCGTGCGCGTACGGGCGGTGGACGATCGACGCTACGCCGACGCCCTCGTCCGCATGAAGCTTGCGGCCGGCCGGGGGCTTCGCGATGCCGAACGGGAGATCGAGGAGCTCGGCATCGACCCAGCCACCCTCGATTTCTGGGTCGAGCATGAGCGGAAGGGGAGGGACTTCGAAGTGGGCCGCGCCCTGGCCGCCCTGCGGCGTCGCCCGCCTAAAGCCAAGCGCGCCCGGGAGGCCGCTTTCCGCCGTCTCGTTTCCCAAGGATTTTCCACCGATGTCGCCGCTTCCGCGTCGCGCACGTGGTCCGAGGAGCAGGAGCGCAACCTGAAGTGCGATTCGATGAGCCATTCGTGACGCAAACCCACTAGAGTCTGTCTAAAGCCGCGGCCTTACGCTATACTGTGAGCTGTGGCTTTAGAGCATACGTGCCCTTCTGGGCATTCAAGATAGAGAATTTCATATTCCTCGTATCTTCGCGCAGTTATGCTCATGCCCGGCCACGGGCATTTTTTATGACATGAAATGGGCATGAAAGCCCAGATGAAAGGAGGAAACAGCCATGGATCCCATCACGATCGTGCTCTTGATCGTCGCTATCGTCATCGGCCTGGTCCTCGGTTTCATCGTCAATCGACTCATTGCCAGCTCCTCATCCAAGAACGCTGCCCGCGAGGCCGCAAGCCTGGTCGAGGATGCCAAGAAGCAAGCCGAGACGCTCCGACGTGAAGCCGCCGTGGAAGCCAAGGACGAGGCTCTTCGCTATAAGCAGGAGATGGAGAAGGAGAACAAGGAGCGCATGCGCGAGGTGCGCTCCGCCGAGAACCGCATCGCCCAACGCGAGGAGTCCCTCGATCGCCGGGTCGAGTCCCTGGATGCCCGCGAGCACCAGCTCTCGTCTTTGCAGGGACAAGTCGAGCGCCGCGAGCGCGATGTCGAAGAGGCCGAGAATGCCATCGAGCGCCATCGCGAGGAGGCGCAGATCGAGATCAACCAGGCCCTCGAGCGCGCTGCGGGCATGAGCCCCCAGGAGGCCAAAGAGGAACTGCTGGAGACCATCCACGACGAGGTCACCCGCGAATCGGCCGTCATCATCCGCGATGCCGAGACGCGCACCAAGGCCGAGGCGGACAAGAAGGCCCGCGAGATCTTGAGCCTCGCCATCCAGCGCGTGGCCGCCGACCACTCCGCCGAGAGCACGGTGTCCACCATCCATATCCCCTCCGACGACCTGAAGGGCCGCATCATCGGCCGCGAGGGCCGCAACATCCGCTCCTTCGAGCAGCTGACCGGCACGAACCTCATCATCGACGACACGCCGGAGTGCGTCACCATCTCCTGCTTCGACCCGGTGCGCCGCGAGATCGGCCGCGTCACCATGGAGAACCTCATCGCCGACGGGCGCATCCATCCCGCGCGCATCGAGGAGATGTACGACAAGGCCGTCAAGCTGGTGAACCAGCGGGTGCACGAGGCCGGCGAGCAGGCCACGTTCGATGCGGGCATCCACGATCTCCACCCGGAGCTCGTCAACACCCTGGGACGTTTGCGCTATCGCACCTCGTTCGGCCAGAACGTGCTGAACCATTCGCTCGAAGTGGCCTATCTGGCCTCGGTCATGGCCTCCGAGCTCGGGCTCGACCCCATCCCCGTCAAGCGAGCCGGCCTTTTGCACGACCTCGGCAAGGCCGTCGACCACGAGGTCGAGGGCAGCCACGCCGTCATCGGCGCCGATCTGGCCCGCCGCTTCGGCGAGCGGCCCGAGATCGTCCACGCCATCGAGGCCCATCACAACGATGTGGAGGCCAACTCCGTCGTCGACGTGCTCATTCAGGCCGCCGACGCCGTCTCCGCCGCCCGTCCCGGTGCCCGCAAGGAGACGCTGGACGCCTACGTGAAGCGCCTCGAGAAGCTGGAGGAGATCGCGAACTCCCACAAGGGCGTCGAGCGCACCTACGCCATCCAGGCAGGCCGCGAGGTTCGCGTCATGGTAGAGCCGGAAGTGGTGGACGAGGCCGAATCCGTCGTTTTGGCCCACGACATCGCCCAGCAGATCGAGAACGAGATGCAGTATCCGGGCCAGGTGAAAGTCGTCGTCATCCGCGAGAGCCGTGCGGTCGACTACGCCAAGTAGGCCATGGAAGGCGATACCCTCAGCGATTTCATAGACGATGTGTGCGGCGAGAGCCGTCTCCGGGTCGAGGACGACCTCGGAGACGGCTTCGTCCGTCTCCGGTCCTCCGAGGCCGAACGGCGCCAGGCCGCCCAGGACATCCGCTCGAGCGAGGACGTGGTCATCGAGCTTCTGCGCAACGCCCGCGACGCCGGCGCCAGCCGCATCTTCCTCGCCACCCAGAGAACCGGCAACGCGCGCCTGCTCACCGTCCTCGACGACGGCCAGGGTATTCCCGCTGCCCAGCACGAGCGCATCTTCGAGCCGCGCGTCACCTCGAAGCTCGATAGCGCGCATATGGACAAGTGGGGCATGCACGGCCGCGGCATGGCCCTTTACTCCATCTCCGTGAACGCCGAAGAGGCCCGGGTGCTGCAATCGGAGCCGGGGCTCGGCACCAGTCTTACGGTCGCCACCGACACCGAAAGCCTCGCCGAGAAGGCGGATCAGTCGACGTTTCCCCGCTTCGAGCAGGAGCCTTCCGGTTCGTGGGCGATGCGCGGCCCCAAGAACATCGTGCGCACGGCCGCGGAATTCGCCTTGGAGCACCGCGGCGATCTTTCCGTGTACCTCGGCACCCCAGTGGAGGTGGCGGCGACGCTGTACCAACTGGGCCTCGCCTCGCTCTCCCCGGCCGTGCGCGCCTTCGGGGGCGACGGCGCGGGGATCCCCCTCGTCAAGCGCCTCGCCCTGGCCGCCGGCCCCGATGATCTCGCGGACCGCTGCGAGGCCCTGGGCCTGCCGCTCTCCGAACGCTCGGCCCGACGCATTCTCGACGGGGCCATCGTTGCGCTCGACCCCTTGACCGAGCGTTTGGCCGCCGAATCGTTCCCGCGGCAGACCCATCGCCCATCCGAGCGACGGCGAAATTCCAAGAACGCCCGGTCCCTGCGTCTGGCTCCCGAGGACATCGATGCGCTGAAGCGCGGTATCGGCCGGCTCATGGAGCCCGTGGCGGAAGCGTATTATCTGGAAGCGGTGGGCGAGGCCGAGGTCATCGTGGGCCAGGAAGCCATCCGCATCACCGTTCCCATCCGCACGACGCTCTAAGGAAGCGCGCGCGGTTGCGCCACTCGGGTGCAACAGGTAGAATATTCGGGCTGAAGGCGCTACGGGCGCCCGCTAAACGAACCACATCCAGAGAAGAACCGCACCACAAACGACAAGGACCAGCTGTGTCTACCACTGAAACCAAGCCCTCCATCGGGTGCCTCAAAGTATCCTCCAAATCGTCTCCCGCCTCCGTTGCCGGCGCCATCGCCGGCATGATCAAAGACGGGGCGTCGGTGGAGATTCAAGCCGTGGGGGCCGGTGCGGTGAACCAGGCTGTGAAAGCCGTGGCCATCTCCCGCGGGTTCCTCTCGCCGGTGGGCATCGAGATCTGCTGCATCCCCTCCTTCGCGGACATCGTCATCGACGGCGAGTACCGCACGGCCATCCGCTTCGCCGTCGAGCCGCGGGGCGCCGCCGCGATCGCCCCCATCGTCGATGCGGCCGCGGTCCATTAGAGGGTTTTGCTATGAGCAACGTCTTCGAGGGAACTCGTTTCTGCATCCACACCTTCGGCTGCCAGATGAACAAGCACGATTCCGAGCGGATCGCCGGCATGCTGGAGGGCCTGGGCTCGCTGCCCGTCGAAACCATCGAGGAGGCGGACATCGTCGTGTTCATGACGTGCTGCGTCCGCGAGGCTGCCGACACGAGGCTCTACGGGCAGGTCGCCTCCATGAAGAACATCCCCTTGCGCGACGGCACGCCCCTCGACAAGCGCTACATCGCCGTAGGCGGCTGCATCGGCCAGCGCGACGGCGACAAGCTGCTTGCGGCGCTTCCCCATCTCGATGTGGTTTTCGGCACTCACAACTTGGGCTCTTTGCCGGGGCTTCTCCGACGCGCCATCGAGCAGCACGGCCGTGCCGCCGAGGTGATCGAGGGGGGAGCGGAGTTCTCCTCCGCCCTGCCCACGGTGCGCGAGCACGACTGGGCGGCATGGCTGCCCATCACCGTGGGGTGCAACAATTTCTGCTCCTACTGCATCGTGCCCTACGTCCGCGGGCGCGAGAAGTCGCGGCCCTTGGACGACATCGCCGCCGAGGCGCACTCCTATGTAGAAGCAGGCGTCAAGGAGATCACGCTGCTGGGGCAGAACGTGAACTCCTACGGGCGCGACCTCTACGGCGAGCCGCGGTTCGCGGATGTTCTTCGGGCCGTGGATGCCGCGGGCATCGAGCGGCTCCGCTTCGCGACGAGCCATCCGAAGGATCTCACCGACGAGGTCATCGGGCTGTTCGCCACGCTACCCTCGCTCATGCCGGCGCTGCACCTTCCCGTGCAGTCGGGCTCGAACCGCATCCTCTCGGCCATGAACCGCCGCTACACCCGCGAGCACTACCTTGGCCTTATCGAGAAGCTTCGCCGCGCCCGTCCCGACATCGCCCTGTCCACGGACATCATCGTGGGATTCCCCGGCGAGACCGAAGAGGACTTCATGGACACCTATCGCCTCGTGGAGGAAGTCGGCTACAGCCAGGTGTTCACGTTTATTTACTCCAAGCGCGAGGGGACGCCTGCTGCGGAGATGGACGACGACACGCCCCGCGAGGTCATCCAGGAGCGCTTCGACCGGCTCGTGGATCTCGTCCAGCGCAAGGCCTTCGAGGCGAACCAGGCGGAGCTCGGCGCCACGGTGCCTGTGCTGGTCGAGGGCACGTCCAAGCGCGACGATTCCATCCTGGCCGGCAAGAGCCCGAAGAACCAGACCGTTCACGCTCCGGTGCCTTCCGGCACGGAGGCGGCGTCTTTGGTGGGGCGCATCGTGCCCGTGACCATCGAGGAAGCCCGCACCTGGTATCTCTCGGGCGCGATCGCCCATGCTTGAGCTTTCCGCACCTGTCATCGCCATCGTGGGGCCCACGGCCTCGGGCAAGACCGACGCGGCCCAGATCGTCGCCGAGCGCCTCGGCGGGGAAGTGGTGAGCGCCGATTCCATGCAGATCTACCGGGGCATGGACATCGGCACGGGCAAGCTTCCCGCATCTGAGCGCCGCGTGCCCCATCACGGCTTCGATCTCGTTGATCCCGGCGAGCCCTACTCGGCGGCCCTGTTCCAGGCGTTCGCCCGGCGCTGCTTTCGCGATATAGACGCCCGCGGCAAGAGAGCGGTGCTCTGCGGCGGCACCGGCCAGTACGTGCAGGCGGCCATCGACGACTTCGCCTTCCCCAAGGGCGACCAGGTGGAAAACCCCGTCCGCGAACGCTGGACCGCCTACGCGGAGGAACACGGCAACCAGGCCCTGTGGGAGGCGCTGGAAGCGCGCGATCCCGCAAGCGCCGCCGTCATCCACCCCAACAACGTGCGGCGCGTCGTGCGCGCTTTCGAGCTTTTGGAGGAGGGCGGCAGCTACGCCGAGCAGAAACAGCGGCTTGCCACCGTGGCGCCCTTTGTTCCGGCCGTGCAATTAGGGCTGGCCGTGGAGCCGGCTATCCTGAACGAGCGCATCGACGCCCGGGTCGATGCCATGGTGGCCGCAGGGCTTGTCGACGAGGTGCGGGGTCTGCTGTCCGCCGGGTTCCGCGATGGCGTCACGGCGCACCAGGCCATCGGATACAAGGAGATCGTCGAGGCGCTGGATGGGAACACCACGCTGGAGGAGGCTGTGCAGGCCATCAAGACGGCCACACGCCGCTACGGCAAGCGCCAACGCACGTGGTTCCGTCGCGACAGGCGCATCCGCTGGGTGAACGCCGATGCCGGCGATGCCGAGGCCGTGGCCGCCGAGATTCTTTCCCAGTTGGAAACATTGGACGCCTACCATAGTTGAAGCGGCCCTTCCGGGTCGTCGAGGAGAGCTTCCGCCCCCTCAATTGCCGCCTCAAAGGAGCGTCCCATGGAGTTGTCCTTCGCCAAATTGCACGGTCTCGGCAACGATTTCGTCTTCATCGACGATCGAGACCGCGCTCTCAAGCTGACCGATGCCCAGGTGTCGTATCTGTGCGACCGCCACTTCGGCATCGGCGCCGACGGCGTCATCCTTGTGCGGCCGGCAACCTCGGAAGAGGGAGACGGCTACATGCACTACATCAACGCCGACGGCACCTTGGCCCAAATGTGCGGCAACGGCGTACGCTGCTTCGCCAAGTACCTCGTCGATCGCGAGCTGGCGGACGTTGCTTCGGGACATCTTCTGGCCGACACCCTGGCCGGTCCGCGCCCCATCGCCTTTTCCGTGGATGCGGGGGGAAAGATGACCGAGGCGACCGTGAACATGGGCGCGCCCATCTTGGATCCCGCGCTCGTGCCCGTCGACGCCGCGCCGGACTCCCGCATGGCCGACGGTACGCCCTATGTGGGGCATCTGCGCCTCGATTCGCCGTGGGGAGCCTTCGAATTCGCCTGCGTCTCCATGGGAAACCCCCACGCCGTCTGCCTCGTGGACGATTGGGCGGCCTTGCCCGACGAGCTGTTCCCCGCAGGTGTGGAGAAATCCCTCTCGACCCTGCGCATCGATCTTCCCGGCCCCTTCTTCGAGACGCATCCCGCATTTCCCGAGAAAACCAACGTCGAGTTCGCCTCCGTCACCGATGAGGGCATCGCCATGCGCGTGTGGGAGAGGGGCTGCGGAGAGACCTTGGCCTGCGGCACCGGCGCCTGCGCCACCAACACGGCTGCCTGCCTCACTGGCCGGGCCGGCAGGGAGAACGATCTTATGTTGAGCGGCGGCCTACTGCACATCTGCTGGAACGAGGATGGCGCGATATCCATGACGGGGCCGGCAACGGAGAGCTTCTCGGGAACCATTGTGCTGCCGTGAGCTTTTCCGATGCTGCTGTTGTGCTATGATAGCCCCCGTTTCCCCGGCGCAACGCCGCGCCACGATTAAGGAGTGATGCTCATGCGCCTGTAACGACCACTTGCACCGCCTTCCCTTTATGGGGTCCGTCGTTACTTGAAGCAAAGGAGCATGCTATGACCGAATACGAATCCGTCATCCAAAAGGGCCCGGCCACCAAGGCCGAGGAGCGCCGCGAGCGCGCCGTTCTCGTGGGCGTCGAGCGCCCGGGGCTGCCGTGGCCCTTGGAATCTTCCTTGGCCGAGCTGGAACGTCTGGCCGATACGGCCGGAGCCGATGTGGTGGCCACGACGACCCAGCGCTTGGACGCACCCAACCCGCGCACCTTCGTCGGCACGGGCAAGGCCGACGAAATCGCCGAGCTGGCACGGTCGCGCGAGGCCGACCTTGTCATCTTCGACGACGAGCTGACACCTTCCCAGCAGGCCAATCTGGAGAAGGTCATGGACAAGTCCGTGAAGGTCATCGACCGCACGGCCCTCATTCTGGACATCTTCGCCCTGCACGCCACCTCCAAGGAGGGACGCCTGCAGGTGCGCCTCGCCCAAAACCAGTACCTGTACCCGCGCCTGCGCGGCATGTGGGCCCACCTCGCCTCGAACCGCATGGGAGGCGGCGTGGGATCCCGCTTCGGCGAGGGCGAAAGCCAGCTGGAGGTGGACCGCCGCATGGTGCGCAAGCGCATCACGAGCATTCGCCGCGAGCTTGAGCGCCTGTCCGACGTGCGCTCGTTGCAGCGGGAGAGCCGGTACGGCAGCGGCATGTTCAAAGTGGCGCTGGCCGGTTACACCAACGCCGGGAAAAGCTCGCTCATCAACCGGCTCACCGGGGCCGATGTGCTCAGCTACGACAAGCTCTTCGCCACGCTGGACTCCACCACCCGCAAGTTCGAGCTGCCCGAGGGCCGCGAGGTCACCGTCACCGACACCGTCGGCTTCATCCAAAAGCTGCCCACCACGCTGGTCGAGGCCTTCAAGTCGACGCTCGACGAAATCACCGGAGCCGACCTTGTCCTGCACGTGATCGACGCCTCCTCGCCGGAGTTCGAGGGGCAGATCGAGGCCGTGTGCGAGGTGCTCGACCAGATAGGGGCCCAGAGCATTCCCACGATCGCCACCTTCAACAAATGCGATCTGCTGGACGCCGAGACGCTGGCCGGCCTTAAAAGGCGCTATCCGAGCGCCCAGTTCGTGTCCGCTCGCACCGGCGAGGGCATAGAGGGGCTCGTGGGCGCCATTGCCCAGGCCGCCTCGGCCGCCGATACCAAGCTGGACGTGCTTATTCCCTATCAGCGGGGCGACTTGGTGTCGCTGGCCCACGAGCGCTGCCATATCATCTCCGAGAGCCACGGGGAGGCGGGGACGCGCCTGCAGCTGCTCGTTGCCCCTGCCTTCGTCAGCACGTTCTCCTCCTATCTCGTCCCTGAAGGCGATGCCTGAGAAAGCGAGCGCGTCCAGAACGGAAGAGCGCCCCTGCCCGAGATACGCAAAGCGATCTGGGCAGGGGCGCTCTCAATTTGCCGAAAGGGGAGTTCGCGATCTGTTCGTGAGGCGAAAGCGCTACAGGCGCCGGAACACGGCCACCACCTTGCCGGCGATAGAGCAGTCCGTCGTGATGATGGGATCCATCGTCGAGTTCTCCGGCTGCAGGCGGATATGGTCGGCCTCGCGGAAGAAGCGCTTGACGGTGGCGCCGTCGTCGATGATGGCCACGACGATATCGCCGTTGTTGGCCACCGGCTGCTCTTTCACAACCACGTAGTCGCCATCGTTGATGCCGGCCTCGATCATGGACTCGCCGCGCACCGAGAGCATGAAGGAGGGAGCGTCGCCGACGATGTCCGTGGGCAGCGTGATGGTATCGGTGATGTTCTCCTCGGCGAGAATAGGGGAGCCGGCGGCCACGTTGCCCACCAAGGGCACATTGACGAGCTTGCTATAGGCGGCCGCGAAGGCCGTGACAGGGGAGGGAACCTCCTCGATGGGGTAGGTAAGCGCGATGGAGCGGGATTTAAGGGGGTCGCGCTTGATGAAGCCCTTGTCTTCAAGCGCCTTCAAATGGACATGGACGGTGGAAGGGGAGGAGAGCCCCAAACTCTGGCACACCTCGCGCACGGTAGGGCCGTAGCCCTTCTCGCGAATGCACGCTTCGATGCAGTCGAGAACCGCCTGTTGCCGCTTGGTCACTTTCTGGGTCATAGCGCATCCTTTCACAAAAGCGTACATTTGTTTGAAAAATCTCTTGACGTGAACCTTTGTTCGCTCTATTATAACTGCGAACAAAGGTTCTACGCAAGAGGTCAGGAGTAAAAAATGGCACGCATCGAATTTTCCATAGCCTTCACGCTCAGCACCATCGCTTCATTTCTCATCTTCTTCGCCTAGAGCGTCGGGGGCGGGTGTCGCGAAGGTAGCAATGTTTTGAAGAGGGGAGCGCACTAGGTCTGATAGGGTATGATAAGCAATCAACTTATCAAAGTGAGAAGGAGAACCCATGCGCTGTCCTTCCTGTGGCTATCAGGAATCGAAAGTCGTCGACTCGCGATCGGCCGACGACGGCGCCTCTATCCGGCGCCGTCGCGAATGCCTGCAGTGCGGCACGCGATTCACCACCTACGAGCGGCTCGCCGAAAATCCCATTCTCGTCATCAAGGCCGACGGTTCTTCAGAGGTCTTCAACCGCGAGAAGCTCATGCGAGGATTGCTCATCGCCTGCGCGAAACGCCCCATCACGCCCGAGAAGATCGACGGGCTCATCACGAGCATCGAATCTGAGCTGCGATCGAGCCAGCGCAACGAGATCAAATCGCGCGATTTGGGCGATTTGGTGCTGGCCCGTCTGGCCACCTTGGACGACGTCGCCTACATCCGCTTCGCCAGCGTCTATAAGGATTTCCAGAATGTGGAGGAGTTCTCCGAGGCCCTGAAAGAGCTGGGCTGATCCATGGAGGTTCTTTTCAAGCAGCTCGACGAGACCCTGGAAGCGCCCGCCTACGCCCATCCGGGCGATGCGGGCCTCGATTTGCGCGCTGCCGAGGGCGGCACGCTTTTGCCCTTCGAGCGGGCACTCGTGCCTTGCGGTATAGCCTTGGCCATTCCCGAGGGCTATGCGGGGCTCATCATTCCCCGAAGCGGCCTGGCGGCACGACAGGGCATCTCCATCGTGAACGCCCCGGGCCTCATAGACAGCGGCTACCGAGGTGAAATCAAGGTTCCGCTCATCAACCTCGATCCAACGGAGACGTTCAACTACGAGAAGGGCGAGCGCATCGCCCAGCTCGTGATCATCGCTACCCCCTCTATTACTTTACATAACACTTATGAGCTTCCCGAGAGCTCGCGCGGCGCGCAGGGCTTCGGAAGCAGCGGTCTTTCCTAGAAAGAGTGTCCTTTATGACCGATCATCGCGATTCGAAACCCGAAGAAACGCCCGAACCCCAGCAGCTGGGAGCTCCGGAGGCGACTCCCGGAAATCCCCAGCGACCCGAGCCGTCGACGGAGCCTTCGCAGGATCAGAGACAGGTGCTCATCGACGCCGACTTGAAATCCGCCCGCACGCTCTCGACGGTAGCGGCCATTGCAGGTCCGGTCTCCTTCATCATCGGCGGCGTGATGCTGAGCACGGTGGGCCTTGTCTGCGCCATTGTCGGCTTCGTCAAGATCAAGCACGTGATAGACGATGTGGACGGTCGCCAGAAGGTCTATGCCACCACGGTACGTCAAACGCTTATCTGGGGTCTCGCCATCAGCGCCATTGCGCTCATCGTCAACATCGTCGGCATCGCGCTCATGATGCCCGTGCTCATGGAGGCCATGCAAACGGGAGACTTCACCTCGATCCTCGGCGAGGGCGCCACCATCACCGCGCAACCATCCGGCGGCAGTGGCAATGCCTGGGGCTAAGCGCCCTCCATATAAGGTAAAATGTTCCAAGTTGGAGGGCTTCTGAAAAGATTGACAAGAAAGGCTGATAATATGGATTATGTAAAATTGAAATCACGATCAACTATACAGGGTTTTATAGTGACCCTCGCTGCTCTTTTGGCGCTTTCCATTGGAATGGTCGGGTTGGCCGGTTGCTCGAGCGGCACGAGCGATGAAGACGCCATCCGCGCTTCGCTCTCGTCCGAACTGGACAGCATTAAGAACATCGACGACGCGTTCGTCAACGAGTTCTCCGAGTCCATCGACATGAGCCAGCTTTCGGTCTACGGCATCGACGGCGTCGAGTTCATGAAGTCCTACCTGAGCGGCTTCGATTACACGATCGACTCGATCAATGTCGACGGCGACAGCGCCACGGCCCAGATCACCCTTACCTGCAAGAGCTATACCGGCTACCTGCAGGCGCTGCAGACGGCCGTGGACGAGGTCACCGCCGATCCCGATGCTCTTGCCGCTCTCTCCAACGATGAGATCAACCAGAAGATCGGCGAGATCGTCATCGGCTCCCTCGACGGCGTCGAGCTGGCGGCCACTCAGCCCATCACCATCACCTACACCAAGGTCGACGGCACCTGGGAGCCGGCCTCGTCCACCTCGGGCGACATCGCGGCCGCGCTGATGACCAACTAAACGCGCCGTCAACGCGCAAACCCCTTGAAGGGCGCTCCATTGGGGCGCCCTTCTTCTATAATGCCAGGTAATCGATAACGCTTCTCACGACGAAAAGAGAAATCGAACATGGGTTCCCATACGAAACCGAACAGCGGGGGAGCGACGACTCCCCTCTCCCCTCGCCTCGCTCTTCAGTTGGCCGCGCCCCATACCTGGCCGGCGGCCATCATGCCCGTGCTCGTGGCCGCCGCCTGCGCCTTGGCCAACACCGGGTCGCTGGACGTGGGCATGGCGTGGCTTCTGCTCCTCATCTGCATCCTCATGCAGGCGTCCGTGAACACCTTCAACGACTACTTCGACTTCATCAAGGGAACCGATACGGCCGAGGACAACGTGGAGGCCTCCGACTCGGTGCTCGTCTACAACGACGTCAATCCGCGCTCGGCCCTCGGGCTGGCCATCGGCTTTCTGGCCGTGGCCTTTCTGCTCGGCCTGTACGTTGTTTGGAAGACAGGCCCCGTTCCCCTCGTCATCGCGCTTATCGGAGCCGTCATCGTCGTGATGTACTCCGGAGGCAAGACGCCTCTCTCCTACCTTCCCGTCGGCGAGGCGGTGAGCGGCATCGTTATGGGCGGTCTTATTCCGCTGGCATGCTACCAGGTGCTCTCGGGCACGTTCACGTTCATGGCGCTCCTTTGGGCCGCGCCCACGATCATCGGCGTGGGCCTCATCATGATGACGAACAACACCTGCGACATCGAGAAGGACATCGAGGCATCCCGCCGCACGCTGCCGGTGCTGCTGGGCCGAGAAAAGGCGCGCACCCTCTACCACGCCCTCATGGTCGTTTGGGTTCTCGCCATCCTCGCCATCATCGGCATTTGGTTCCCCCGGGGTATCGTCGTGCTCCCCTTCTTGGCGCTCGGCTGCTACCCCCTCATGATGGGCCTGTGGAAAAATCCGCTCGCTGCGCCCACGCGCATCAGCGCCATGGGCCAGATCTGCAGCGTGAACGTGGCTCTGGGCGCATTCTACGCCGCCGCCCTCCTGCTTTAGGAGCGCCAGGGAATCTGCACGAGATCGGGCAGTCCATCGCGAAAACGCTCCAGCGAGAAGTCCTTCAGCAGCTCTTCCGGCGTCGCCGGCGCCTCTTCGGGAACAAGCCCCGCCACCGCCGCGATATGTCCGATGACGGCTCGCGGACTTCCGAACCGGGCCAGCAGCTCGTCTAAGGCCGCGTCCCGATCGCGTTTCGAGAGGCGCCGATTCTGCTCGGCCACGAGCAGCGGAACGTGCGCATAGGCGGGGTGCGGCAGCCCGAGAAGATCCTGGAGGTAGCGCTGCTGCGGCGTGGAGCAAAGCAGATCGACGCCGCGCACGACTGAATTGACGCCCTGGGCGGCATCGTCCACCACCACTGCCAGCTGGTAGGCGAACGCGCCGTCGGAGCGGCGTATGAGGAAGTCGCCGCAGTCGCGGTCGAGCTTTTGCGCGTAGTATCCCTGAACGAGGTCCTCGAAGGCGATCATGCGACCGTCCACGGCAACTCTCCAGCCCGGCGTGCGCCCCGCTGCCCGGCGCGCCTCCACCTCCGCGGCCGACAGATGGCGGCAGGTGCCGGCATAGACGAGCTTCTCACCCCGGTGGGGCGCCGAGGCGGCGTGAAGGTCGGCCCGCGTGCAGAAGCACGGGTACAAAAGCCCCTGGGCCTCAAGGCGCGCGAATGCCTCGGCATAGGCTTCGTCGCGATCATGCTGGAAGTACGGCCCCTCGTCCCAGAAGAGGCCCAGGGCCTCGAAATCACGCTGGATCTGATCGATGTAGGCGGCCTTCGAGCGCTCGCGGTCGAGATCCTCGATGCGCAGCACCATGCGGCCGCCCTGGGACTTCGCCACGAGCCATGCGATGAGCGCGGCGTAGATGTTGCCCGCGTGCATGCGCCCGGTCGGCGACGGCGCGAAGCGGCCGACGACGGGTGTCGCCTCTGTCGCGCCGCTTTCCGTCATAGCCAATGAAACCTTTCCGGCGCAGTCTTAAAACCGGGCTACTTCTCGCGCCGGTCGTCGACGTGCTTGGCCTTGCCGATGGCACGCTCGATGCCGCCGGGCTCGACCAGGCGCACCTCTGGCGCCACGAGCAGCGTGCCCTTGAGCTTCTCGGCGATACGAGCGCGCAGGGCGTCCATGGCCTCGAAGGAGTCGCGGAAGGCCTCGGGGCGCAGCTCGGTCTCCACGATGAGCGCGTCCATGCCGCCGCGGGTCTCCACGATGATATGGTAATGGGGCGTGACCTCCTCGATGCCCGTGAGCACGTCCTCGATCTGCGAGGGGAACACGTTGGTGCCGCGGATGATGAGCATGTCGTCGGAGCGGGAGCGCACCTTGTCCATACGGGCCAGCGTGCGGCCGCAGGCGCAGGGCTCGGTGTGCACGGCGGTCAAGTCGTGGGTGCGGTAGCGCAGCACGGGAATGCCCTGCTTGCAAAGGGGCGTGAGCACGAGCTCCCCCATCTCGCCCTCGCCCACCGGCTCACCGGTTTCCGGATCGATGACCTCCCACAGGAAGTGATCCTCGGCGATGTGCTGCTGGTAGCGCTCGGCCAGACACTCGCCGGACACCCCCGGCCCCATGACCTCGGTGAGGCCGTAGTTGTCGGTGCAGACGATGTGCATGCGTCGCTCGATCTCGGCTTTCAGGCCCGGCGGACAGGGCTCGCCGCCGAAAAGGCCCACGCGCAGGGGGGACTTCTCCCAATCGTAGCCCATCTTCTCCCCCACCTCGCAGATGTGCATGGCGTAGGAGGGCGTGGCCACGAGCACGGTGGTGCCGTAGTCCTCGATCATCTGGATATGGCGCTCGGTGTTGCCCGAGCCCGCGGGGATCATGGCGCAGCCCAGGCGCTGCAGCCCGTAGTGCAGGCCGAAACCGCCGGTGAACATGCCGTAGCCGAAGGCCATCTGGGCGATGTCCCCGGGCACGACGCCGGCCATCTGCACGAGGCGGGCGATGCACTCGCTCCACATGTCCATGTCGTCGTCGGTGTAGCCCACCACCACGGGCTTTCCGGTGGTGCCCGACGAGGAGTGCAGCTCGCGGATGTCGTCCAGCGGCACCGCAAACAGGCCGAAGGGGAAGGTCTCGCGCAGCACGGCCTTGTCGGTGAAGGGGAGCTTGCGCACGTCCTCGAGCGTCTGGATGTCGCTCGGCGCCACGCCCATCTCGTCCAGCTTCTGGCGGTAGTAGGGCACGCGCTCGTAGGCATAGGCCACGGTCTCCTTCAGCTTCTCCAGCTGCAGGGCGCGAATCTCCTCGCGGGAGGCGCATTCGATTTCCGGCTTGTAAATGGGCAGGGCGTCGAACCGTCCCGCTTCGGCGGCGGCCAGCGCCGCGCCCTTCTTTGTCACGTCGATGGGATCCATTGCCTCGCTCATGCGCTCTTACGCCTCCTTCGCGGCGCGCTCGGCGACGATGCGCGCGATGTCCTCTTGGGAAATGAGCTCCACCGGCTCATCGGCCAGAAGCGCCTGGGCGCGCTCCGGCTCGCTTGTGGAGAGCACGATATAGGTGGAGATCATGGAATAGCTGTAGACCACGTTGATGCCGCATTTGGCGAGCACACCCATGACCCGCGAGAGCTCGCCGGGCTCGTCGACGAGCTTCAGGCAGATGACCGGCGAAACGACGCAGGCGCAGCCGGCGCCCTTAAGCGCCTCCATGGCCGCCTCCGGCTTATCGACGATAAAGCGGAGGATGCCGTACCCCCCCGTGTCGGCGGCGGAGAAGCCGCGCACGGAGACGCCGGCGCCCTCGAAGAGGTCGAGCACCCGGTTCATGTGCCCCGGGCGGCTGTTGGCGAATACGCTGATCTGGGAAACGGTCATGCTATTTTCCCTCCTCGTTCTCGATGACGGCTCGGCCCGCGCGCAGGGCGGCGAGGTTCGCCTCGACGGTCTTCTGCGGCACGCGCTCGGCCACGGTCTCCTCCCACACCTCGACGGGAATGTCGAGCCGGGCCGCCAAGGCCCCCACGAGCACCACATTGGCGCATTTGGCGTTGCCGGCCGCGCGCGCAATGGCATCGGCGTCGATGAGCAGCGCCCCCGCCTCGCGCAGGCGCTCCCGGGCGTTCCCGGGCATCGAGGCGGCGCCGGTGAGTACCGGCAGGGGCCGAATGGCCACATCGTTGACGATGAGCGAGCCGCCCTCCTTGAGCTGGGGCAGATTGCGGAGGGCCTCGGTGGTTTCGAAGGCGACGACGACATCGGCGCATCCCGCGTCCGATACCATGGATTTCACGTCCTCGCCCACGCGAACCACCGTGGTGACGGCGCCGCCGCGCTGGGCCATGCCGTGGATCTCCGACACCTTCACCTGCAGATTCGCCTTCATGCAGCTGAAAGCGAGCAAATCGGCGGCGAGGATGGTTCCCTGGCCGCCCACACCGCACAAGAGCACGGTCTTAGTGGCATTTTCCATGAACGGCCTCCTATTCCTTGACGATGGCGTCGAAGCGGCAGTACTGGGTGCAGTGGCCGCAGCCGATGCACAGCGCGGAATCGATGAGCGCACGGCCCGTCTCGTCGCGGCCGAGGGCCGGACAGCCCAACGTGACGCAGGCGCCGCAGGCCGTGCAGGAGTCGCTCACGAACAGCGGCGGCTCTACGTGGCGCTCGAGCAGCACGCAGGGCGAGCGGAACACGATGACCGAGATGTCGTCGCTGCCCGTGGCCTCCTTGAGGGCCCGTCGCACGGCGGCGGCATCGTTGGGATCGACCACGCGCACATCCTCGACGCCGAGGGCAGCCACCACGGCCTCGATGTTCAACTCGCGGCTGGGCCGGTTCTGCAGGGTCACGCCGTTGAAGGGGTTGCCCTGGCGCCCCGTCATAGCGGTGGTGCGGTTGTCGAGCACGCACACCGTGCCGGCGCCGCGGTTGTACACCGTGGAGATGAGCGAGCTTAGGCCCGAATGGGCGAACGTGGAGTCCCCGATGACGGCGACGATGGGACGATGCTCCGTGTCGGCCAGCGCCAGCTCGAAGCCGTGGGCCATGGAGACCGAGGCCCCCATGTCCACCGTGGTGTCCATGGCCGAAAGCGGCGGCAGGGCGCCCAAGGTATAGCAGCCGATGTCGCCGGTCACGATGGCCCGCATCCTCGAGAGCTCCTTGAACACGAGGCGATGGGGGCATCCCGGACACAGCGCCGGAGGGCGTCCCGGCAGATCGGTCGCAGCCGGCGCATGGGGCGGCTGCTCAAGGCCGAAGGCCGCGCGCACGAGCCCCGGCGACAGCTCGCCGGCCCGCGGCAGGGGGCACGGCGTCTCGCTCACCGGCACCCCGCAGGCCCGCACGGCGTCTTTGAGGTACTCCGAGCCCTCCTCCACGACGTACACGGCTTCGACGGAGTCGGCGAAATCGCGCAGCGCGGCCGCGGGAAGGGGCCAGGTGACCCCGAGTTTGAAGATGCTCGCGTCCGGGAGCGCCTCGGCCACGTGCTGGTAGGCCGTGCCGGCGCAGACGATGCCGATGGCGCCCTTCCCTTCCCTCACCTCGTTGTAGGGGCAGGTTTCCACCCACTGGCGCAGCTTATCGATGCGATCCAGCTGCACGAGGCGGCGCGGCTTGGCGAAGGCGGGCATCATGACCCACTTCGCCGGATTCTTCTCATAGGGCCTCGCCGGCGCCTCGGCGCGCTCCCCTGCCTCGACGGGCGTCTTCGTGTGGGAGATGCGCACGCTGGAGCGGATGATCACCGGCACGTCGAAGCGCTCGGAGATATCGTAGGCCTCGCGGGTGAAGCGCAAAGCCTCGGCGGAGTCGGCCGGATCGAGGCACGGGATGGCTGCGGCCTGAGCGTAGTAGTGCGAGTCCTGCTCGTTCTGGGAGGAGTACATGCCCGGGTCGTCGGCTGCCAAGATGACCATACCGCCGCCCACGCCGGTGTAGGCGGCCGTGAACAGCGGGTCGGCCGCCACGTTCACGCCCACATGCTTCATGGTGGCGAGCACCCGCGCGCCGGCGGCCGAGGCCCCGATGCCCACTTCCACGGCCACCTTCTCGTTCACGCACCACTCGGCGTAGACGCCCTCCTTCTTGGCGAAGGCCTCCAGCGTCTCCGTCGACGGCGTGCCCGGGTAGGCCACGCCGATGGTGCAGCCCGCCTCCCAGGCTCCCTGGGCGATGGCCTCGTTGCCGCTCATCAGCTCCATATGTCTCTTCCTCTCCCTTCGGCGCCCGCCGTCGCGTGCGCGGCCCTAATTCTCCTCGTACTGCATGCAGAAGGTGCCGATCTGAATGAAGTCGCCCGGACGCAGCGCACGAGCCTCCACGGAATCGTTGTTCACCCACACGCCGTTGAACGAGTTGGCGTCGCGGATGACGTAGCAGCCGTTCTCCTGCTCGATGGTGGCGTGCATGCGCGAGACGGTCATGTCGTTCAGGAAGATCGTGCACTGGGGACTGCGACCGATGGTGACGGGCTCGCCTGTGAGCACGAAGCTGATGCCCACTTGCGGACCCCGCACGACGTTGAGCGTCGCACGGGCCGGGGCGCTCTCCTCAACGGTTGTGGCCGGCGTCTCGCTCATGACGAGCGGCTGCATGGCCTGCGTGGCGCCGAGCAGCTTGAATCCGCAGGTGGGACACACGGTGTCGTTCAGTGAAATCTCGTGGGAACAAACGGGGCAGCGCTCGCTCATGGCCCACCTCCTTACTCGTTGGCGGCGTCTGCGGCGCCCGCGCCCGCGCCGCTTGGGGCACCGTCGGCGGGAGCGTCGTCTGAGACGCCTGCGGCGATGGCCGCAACGGACTGATGATCCTCGCGAGAGGATGACTTGCTGTAGATGAGGGGCGTCTCGTTGACGACCTCAGTCGGCGCCGGGGCGTCGTTGCCCCACAGCCGGTTCCACCAGATGCCGATGCCCTCGAGAAAACCGGGGGCCGGCGAATCCTCGCAGGCGATGAGGTCCTGGGAGGCGACAAGTTCGTTGCCCTGGTAGAAGTTGGCGACGCCCACGACATCCCCCGCGGCAACCGAACCGGTCAGCTCCTCGGCGACGATCTCCTGGCTCACATTGCCCTCGGGCGCGAACACCTCGACGGCGGCCGAGGGATCGGCGAAGGTGGCCGCCACCGTGCGGTCCGGCCACGCGCTGTGGGACACGCGGGCGATGAGCGGCACCTCGGCACCGCCGTCAGCTGCAGAGGCCACGGTCTCGGGGCTGTGGGCCAGCGCATAGCTCACACGGTTGTCGTAGACCCAGTTGAACAGCGTCTCGGTATCCTGGAAGCGCGCGTCCTCGGAGGGCGAGCCCAACACGATGGCGTACAGAAGGCCGTCGCCGCGATCGCACGCGCCGGCGAAGGAGTTGCCCGCCGCCTCGGTGTAGCCGGTCTTGATGCCGCAGGCTCCCTCGTAGGTGCCGAGCAGACGATCGGTGGATTGAAGGTCGATGACCTGGGGCTTGCCGTCGGCGCGCGTGACGGTGATCTGGGCGGACTCCTTCGACACGATGGAGCGGAACGTCTCGTTTCCCATGGCGTAGGCGCTCATGAGGGCGACATCGCGGGCGCAGCTGTACATTTCGTTGTCGTAGGCGCCGATGTCGAGCCCATGGGGGTTGGAGAACAGCGTCTCGGTCATCCCGAGCTCGGCCGCCTTGGCGTTCATGGCCGCCACGAAGGCCTCGTTGGCGGTCTGCGAATCGTCGGTCTTCATCCCCTCGCCCAAAGTCTCGGCGATGGCGATGGCGGCGTCGTTGCCCGAGGGGATCATGAGCCCCGCGAGCGCCGCCTCAAGGGTGAGCGTGTCGCCCGCCCACAGGCTCGCCGACGACTCGCCCACCGAGGCGGCCTCCTGGCTCACCGTCACCGTGCTGTCCAGGGGTACGCCGGAGTCCAGCGCGACGATGGCGGTCATGATCTTGGTGATGGAGGCGATGTGCGACCGCTCGAGGGCGCCCCGCGAGAAGAGCACCGTGCCCTCGTCGTCCATGACCAGCGCGAAGGTCGCCGTGATGTTCGGACAGGCAACCGCCGGCAGCCCGCGCGCCTCGACGGAGGCGCCCAGGATCTCGTCGGTGCCGCGCACGTCGGCAAAGGCCCGGGCCGGCGCGCCCAAAGGCAGCGCCAGCAGCAGAGCCAAAGCGAAGCCGAGCGCCCGCCTTGACAGACGGGCGCCGCTTTGGTGCGCACTGCCGTTTTCGATGGGGCTAAGCAGGGTCAACGCAGTAAACCTCTTCCGGAGCCAGAACGGCGAAGCCCG